>ERZ773008.146-NODE-146-length-48419-cov-17.972934_pt1 | contig 48419 bp, 46 predicted proteins | sample MGYA00580664_ERZ773008 | MGnify/ENA primary metagenome ERZ773008 (study PRJEB29015, sample SAMEA2738016) | human oral metagenome | biome: human oral; feature: human-associated habitat; material: dental | place: China | collected 2048 ...
AAGCGTGTATACGTGAATAGCGTATCGAGGGTTCGAATCCCTTCCTCTCTGCCAGAACACTAAAAAGCAGCCTGCACCTTGAAAATCAAAGTGCAGGCTGCTTTTTCTTTGCCGTATTATCCGTTAATAATTTCCATTTTTTGCCGCAAAAATGTCTGATTGACGTGCACATCAGACAATGGGAAATGCTCCGATTTTTCACCAAAATGCGATTTGACCGGCAGGTTTTCCAGCAACTGATGAACATCCTGCGCCGTCAAAAAATGCCCGTGCAAATCCCAGCCGACATTCAAAATCCGTCCCTGAATTTCCGCCACACGGTCATGAATATGCCCGTGCAAATGATACCAACCTTTGTGGCAGCCGTCCCATTCATGGATGGGATAATGAAACAAAATCAGTGTATTGTTGATTTCCGGCAGCTTCATTTTCAAATAATCCTGCGCACTCGACAACATTGGCAATCTGTCATGTTTGGGTGTATTTTTCAAACGCTCGATATGCTGCCTGATTTCCTGGTCATGGTTGCCATAAATCAGATGGTGCGTGCCATTCAGTCGATACAGAACGCTTTCTACCTGCCAGAACTCTCTGGCAAACGACACATCGCCCAAGTTATACACCACATCTTCGGGCGATACCGTCTCGTTCCAGCGTGCAATCATAAACTCGTCCAGCTCTTCAATACGATTGGTGACCGGGCGGAACGCGGGACAAAATTTTGCAATGTTCTTATGCGAAAAATGCAAATCCGAAGTAAAAAATATTTTTGCCATTTCATTTTCTTTCTATATATTCAACCAACGTTCAAGCAGCCTGCACCTTTTGCAGGAATTCCTGAATGAACGCAATTTTTTCCAATTCGCCCAATTCATTGAAATAGACTTTATTTTCAGCAATATGGTCAATCAGCGGATAAAACTCCTCATCCACTTGGCGTTTATCCAATTTCCGCCCCAAATTATCCGATTTGCTGCGGCCAAGGAATTTGGAAATCAGATAATAAGGTGATTTCAACTTGAACAGCATTTCCTTGCTTTCGGCATCAAATACCATAAAGCCCTCGTGTTCCACCGTTTTCAAAAGCGCCTGCAACGCACCGAAAGTAATGTTTTTAATGACCTGCGGCCGCTTCAAACCGTACTGCGCCGCCAATTTATCCAACTCGTCTTCGCGCCATTGGCGCCCCGTTGCCACTTCCACAATACCAATCAATGTCGCGCCGAACTCCTCGCGGATAATATGCACATCGCTCGGATCGCAAATTTCAAACAAAAACGTGTGGTTAGGATAATCCATAAATATCTTTTCATAGCGCAAACAATGGTTTTGCACCATTTCGGCAAATCCGCTATCCAGCGAGCCCGTGGTGGAATACAGCGTTTTCCCTTGAAAAGCCGCACCAAAGCTCGGATGGTCTTCCGGCAGGCGGACATGCGTGCAAACGCCCAAGAAACCATTCACTTTCACCACCGCATCGACCAAATGATTTTCCGATATTTCAATCGGATATTTTGAATTTTTGGCAATCCGTTCCGAATAATTGAACACCTTCTTAAACGGGCGGACAATAATCCGGCCATGCGCATCCACCACCAAACCACGCATTTCCAGCAACGCATCGTTGAACCGGTTTTCATAAAACACCGAACTGCGGTATTTCAACACGCGCAATTCAGGATATTTTTTCGATGTTTTTGCCGTGAAATCACGTTGCCCATATTGTAAAAACCGCCGTGTAACGTATGTTTGCTGCGTTTCGTCAAAATCCAGCGGCATTCGGTGGAATTTTCCCATTTCATCAATGGCAGCCTGCTGTGCCGCAGAAATCGATTGCTCGGCAGGCACATGGATTTCATCTTTTACTCGATTTTGGTTTAATCGAAAATAGGCCGCCAACACATCGTTTTCAGGCACATTATGCAGATTCGGATAAAAATTGTGCAATCGGTACACTTCTGTTTCAAAACCGAATTTTTTTGCCAAGTCCAACAGGGAACGGCACGCATTGGCTTTTTGATTAGTGTTTGAATTGATGATTAAAATTGGGTTTTGTTTGTGCTGCTGCCCAAATTTCAGCGTATTTTTCAACACCACCATGCCTTTTTGCTGCGCTTGGGCAAGGGCTCCCCTGCTGAAACGATACACGCCTTTTTCATCGGTCAATTCTTTGTCGTTTTCAATGTGTACGATTTGCGCATTGGGAAATTCTTTTTGAAATTCTGCTATTTTTTGTTCCGCGAATGTAGATTTGCCCGAACCTTGATGGCCGCGCAATAAAATAAATTTTTGCATTTTCATCTTTCCTGTTTTGTTGTGGTGCAGGGTATTCTGCAATACTGCATCATTCCGCGAATGTGCAGGCTGCTTTTCTATTTGCAAGCATTGTGCCAAACAAAGTGCAGGCTGCTTTTTCTTCAAGCAATAGATTGAATATCAATAAAATATTTTTTATTTTGTTCGTTGTACAACATCTGCTTTATAATGAATTTTATAGCTAAATAAATATAGATTTATAAAAATGGATAGTTCAAAAAAGAATGTTGTGGTCAGTTTTCTTGGCACTGTTTTGGATAACAGCGGACAAGGCAATGGCCGATGGCGCAAATGGCGCCCCAATGTGGCCATGCACCAATCCCCGGATTTCCAGTTTGACCGAGTGGAATTATTGATACAAACCAAATTCTTAGCGCTGGCAGAACGTATAAAATCGGATATTCAGCAGGTTTCGCTGCACACAGAAGTCAATTTCATACCGCTAGAAATGGAAAATCCTTGGGATTTCAGTGAGGTTTATACTAAGCTGCATGAATGGGCACACCATTACCCTTTTGATATTGAAAAAGAAAATTACATCACCCACATTACAACCGGCACACATGTCGCACAAATCTGCCTATTCCTATTAGTGGAAAGCCGTCAAATCCCATCGGTTTTACTGCAAACGGCACCGCCCAAAAACCAGCAAAAAAATATGGTGAACGGCGATGTCGGCAGTTTAGAGTTCATTGATTTGGATCTGGCGCGTTACGATGTATTGGCCGAACGTTTGGCAGCGGTACGCAATGACGCGGTTTTGTATTTAAAAAGTGGCATTCCCACAAAAAATCAAAACTTTAACCGCATGATTGCCGAACTGGAACAAGTGGCGCTGCATTCTCCTTCGCCAATTTTGTTGAGCGGTGCGACGGGTGCGGGAAAATCCATGTTGGCAAAACGTATTTATGAACTGAAAAAATCCAGACATTTGATTTCCGGAAGATTTATTGATGTCAATTGTGCCGTTTTGCGTGGTGATGGTGCGGCTTCCGCGTTGTTCGGACACAAAAAAGGAGCGTTTACCGGTGCGGCAGACAAACGCGACGGTTGGCTGAAAAGTGCTGATAAAGGCGTGCTGTTTTTGGATGAAATCGGCGAATTAGGTTTAGATGAGCAGGCTATGTTGTTAAAAGCCATTGAAGAGAAAAAGTTTTATCCAATCGGCAGTGACAGCGAAATTTCCAGCGATTTTCTGCTGATTGCCGGAACAAACCGTGATTTGCGCGCAGAAGTCCACTCCGGCCGTTTCCGTGAAGATTTATTTGCACGGATCAATCTTTGGCATTATCACTTGCCCAGTTTGGCACAGCGGCGGGAAGATATTGAGCCGAACATCGAGCACCAGTTGGCTTTGGCATCGCAGGAATTAGGGCGGACGACTCGTTTTAATGCGGAAGCGAAAGCGGAATATTTGAAATTTTCTTTATCGGAACAAGCCCTTTGGTTGGGAAATTTCCGTGATTTAGCCTCCAGTATCACTCGTTTGTCCACGCTGGCCACGCAGGGGCGGATTACGGTTGAATTGGTTAAGGCAGAAATCGAGCGGCTGAAATGGGGCTGGCAAGACAAATTTGAAGAGGCAAACCAATGTGCCAACAATAGGTGCAGGCTGCCTGATCACTTGGATTATTTTGACTGGATGCAGTTGGAAAATGTTATTGAGATTTGCCGAAAGCATCAAAGTTTGGCAGCGGCTGGCCGGACGCTGTTCAATGTTTCCCGTTTAGCCAAAGAAAAACCGAACGACAGCGATAGATTACGGAAATATTTGGCGAAATTCGGCTTAACTTGGGATGATGTTACGCAGTAAATATTCATTAAAAAAGCAGCCTGCACTTTGAAAAATAAAGTGCAGGCTGCTTTTGATTGGCCTCGCCAACAGGAATCGAACCTGTATTTCACGCTTAGGAGGCATGCGTTCTATCCGTTGAACTATGGCGAGTCTTCAAACTTTTCCCACAAAAAGAGACAGCATTCCGGCGGCAATCAGCGGCCCCACAGGAATGCCGCCAAGAAAAGCAACGCCGATAATCGTGCCCAACATTAAACCAATGACCACTGTGGGCTGTTCCGTCATTAACGGTACCCCGCGCCCTGCCAGCCATGCCACAAATATGCCGATGCAGATAGCACCAATCATTTTAAGGCTGACCAATTCAGTGATGTGCGGCAAAGCGATTTTGCCCGACACAAGCGGACTCAACACACCGATGGTCAGCACGATAATTCCTACATACACACCGTGTTTTTCAATGAACGGCAAGTAGGCGGAAAGTGCCGTCTGCTGAATGAGCAATAATAGGGCGGCGGAAATGGTCAGCGTACTGTTGTTGCTTAGCACGCCCAACAGCGTTAATGTAATTAAAAATACCGCAACATAATTGATATTTGCCATTATGCGGCCCGCTCTACCGATAATTCTGCCATTTGCCGCATAGCTTGGGTAATTTCGTTATCCGGAAGAAAATCCAGGCAATGAATGGCTCGGTTCACCGCTTCTTTGGCCTGCATCATGCAGTATTCAAGCGCATCGGATTCGCCAATGTGTTGATGAATTTTGTCGAAATAAGCACGGTCGGCATTTTGCAAAGCTGTGCGGACATCTTGCCGTGCCGCTTGGCTGCCTTGCTGCATCAAATAAATCAGCGGCAAAGTTGGTTTGCCTTCCGCCAAATCATCACCGACATTTTTACCGATTTGTTCCACACTGCCTGAATAATCCAGCACATCGTCCACAATCTGAAATGCGGTTCCCATATACATGCCGAACTCTTTGAGTGCCCGTTCCTGTTCATCATCGGCACCTGCCAAAATCGCGCCGACTTGTGCCGCCGCTTCAAAAAGTTTGGCCGTTTTGTATTGAATCACTTGCAAATACTGCTGCTCGGTAATGTCCACATTGCCGATATTCATCAACTGCATCACTTCGCCTTCGGCAATGATGTTGGTTGCATCGGCCATCACTTCCAAAATTTTCAGGCTGCCAGAACCCACCATCAACTGAAAAGCGCGCGTATACAAAAAGTCGCCTACCAACACTGCTGCCGCATTACCAAACAGGTTATTGGCGGTTTTTCGACCACGCCGCAATTCGCTTTCATCGACAACATCGTCATGCAACAGTGTTGATGTGTGGATAAATTCCACCATTGCTGCCAGAGAATACAGTTTCTCGTCATCATACCCCAGGCATTTGCCGGACAAAATCGTCAATATGGGGCGCAACCGTTTTCCACCCGAACCAATAATGTATGTACCGATTTGGGAAATCAATGCCACATCAGATTGAACTGCACGGTTAATGACCACATTCACCCGACTCAAATCGGCTTCAAGATTCTGTTGAAAATAAGGAATTACAGTCAGCATAATTTGTCTCTGGTTGGCAAAACAAAGGCGTGATTATAGCAAAATTTGCTATGCGATAACACCGTGCAGGCTGCTTTTGGCAAAGTGCAATGCGCCTTTATTGACGTTTCATATCATTTATGTTGAAAGCAACATTATTTCAACAAATTTTTAATCATCAATAAAACGCAAAAACCTGCCAATGTTTTCACATCAACAGGTTTCCAAATCATATCGATTTTAGTTTTCCGCGCCTTCGTATGGACGGATGCTTACAGTTTTGCGGTTCAATGCACCTTTGGTGGTAAATTCCACATAACCATCAACTTTTGCAAACAAAGTGTGGTCTTTACCCATGCCTACATTGTTGCCTGCGTGAAATTTGGTGCCGCGTTGGCGAACAATGATAGAACCAGCAGGGATCAACTCGTTGCCGTAGGCTTTCACGCCCAAGCGTTTAGCTTCTGAATCGCGACCGTTGCGGGTGCTACCGCCAGCTTTTTTACTTGCCATGTTAGATACTCCTAGACTTGTTTAAATTAGCCAATAGACACGATTTCGATGCGTGTGTAGTTTTGGCGGTGACCTTGACGTTTTTGGTAGTGTTTGCGGCGGCGCATTTTGAAAATGCGGATTTTTTCGCCACGACCATGCTCTACCACTTTTGCGACAACTTTCGCACCAGATACGAAAGGCGCACCCACTTGAACTTTATCGCCGTCAGCAATCATCAAAACTTCAGTCAGTTCGATTTGGCTGTCGAGTTCGGCTGGTATCTGTTCTACTTTCAATTTTTCGCCAACGGAAACTTTGTATTGTTTACCGCCGGTTTTTACGACCGCGTACATACTCAACTCCATGAGAATTTATGGTTAAAAATATCCTGCGTTTCCGCAGAACTAGAAACGCGGCATTATGCCGATATTTTTTTGTTTTGTCAAAATTTTAATGGTTTCTAGCAACTACATATTCCGCCAGCTGGCGCAAATACTGCGCGCGTTCGTCAAATACTGCCAATTCATCCACTGCTTCGCGCACCAGTTGTTCGGCATATTTTCGGGCAGCCTGCAACCCCATCAGCTTCACATAAGTCGGCTTGTTGTTGTCGGCATCTTTGCCTGCAGTTTTGCCTAATGTCGCTGTATCTGCCTCGCAATCCAGCACATCGTCAATCACTTGGAAGGCCAAACCCAATTTGGCGGCATACGCATCCAGATGTGCTAATTGGCTGTCTGTGATTTGCGGGCAGCTCAAACCGCCCAGTTGCACCGCCGCCCGAATTAACGCGCCTGTTTTTAAACTGTGCATTTGTTCCAGTGCAGGCTGCTTCATATCTTTGCCCACATTGGCCAAATCAATGGCTTGTCCGCCCGCCATTCCCAAACTACCGGAAGCTTTTGCCAACACCTGCACCATTTTCAACTGGCGTTCGGCGGGCAACTCGGTAGGAGCAGACAAAATATCGAATGCCAGCGTTTGCAGCGCATCACCCGTCAGTAATGCAACAGCATCGCCAAATTGCACATGACAAGTGGGTTTGCCGCGGCGCAGTTGGTCGTTGTCCATTTCCGGCATATCGTCATGTACCAACGAATAAACATGTATGCATTCAACGGCCGCCATTGCCGCTTCACAGGCAGCCTGCACCGAATCGCCCAGCTGAGATGCTGCCCAAACCAACAAAGGCCGCAGCCGTTTGCCACCATCCAGCGCGCTATACCGCATGGCTTCGTGCAGCACGGCAGGTTCCCGGCTGACTTGGGGCAATTTTTGCTGCAATATGATTTCGGTTTGTGCCGCAACACGTTTTTGCCACAACTGCAATTCATTCATTTTCTTCTAATTCCAAACTGCGTAATTGATTTTGGTCCAATACCTGCAAAAGCTGCTCCGCCGCCGTCAATTTGTTTTGGCAAAACTGAACCAGTTCAACGCCTTCCTGATAATTAGCCAACGCATCTTCCAGCGAAACCACGGGATTTTGCAAATTCTGCACAATCACTTCCAAACGCGCCATCGCGTCTTCAAATTGTTTAGGAGATTGTTTTCGTGCCATTTTATCCACCGTTTAAAACGGTCATTATAAACAAAATCCATTCAAAAAGCAGCCTGCACCCTTGCCTACCTTCTGTGGATAATTTTTCAGTAAATTTTCATTTAATCCGCTGGAAACGCCCGCCCGGCATGGCCGCCACCACGCCGTCCAATTCCAATTCCGTCAGTTGCGCATAAATTTCATCAGTCGCCAGTTTACATTTTTCTGCCAATAAATCAGGATGGATAGGGTCATATCCCATCATGGCGAGCAGCGAATTTCCATCCTCTGTTGCAACTGCCTGCGACGGCATTTCCACCAGTGCAGGCTGCTTGTTTTCACGTGAAACATTCGCCCGTTTTCTTGTGGATAATTTTGTGGGTAACTGTGTAGCCCCGCTTGATTCCATACTTTTTTGCAGCAATTCGGGGCATTCACTCAAAATATCGTCCAAACATTCCACTAGTTTTGCGCCGTCTTTAATCAGTTTGTGGCAGCCTTTGCTATGCGGATTGTCGATAGAACCCGGGATAGCCATCACTTCTCGCCCCATTTCGCCTGCCAGCCGCGCCGTGATAAGTGAACCGCTTTCCAATGCGGCTTCCACCACCAAAACGGCCTGCGCCAAACCTGCAATCAATCGGTTTCTGCGGGGGAAATTACCAGCCAAAGGGCGCGTTCCCAGTGGAAATTCCGACACAATCGCGCCTTGTTCGGCAATCTGGTAAGCCAATTTCTGATTACTTTGCGGATAAATGCGGTCAATGCCCGTGCCCCACACGGCAATAGTGCTGCCTGCGCCTTGCAAAGCGCCGTGATGTGCCGCAGTATCGATACCGGCGGCCATGCCGGAAATCACGGTAATGTTCTGTTCGCTCAATGCGCGGCCGAAATCGCCCGCAATCCGCATGGCCTGCGGCGTGGCATGGCGGCTGCCAACAATACTGACCGACGCTTGCCGCAACAAATCGGCATTGCCGCGCACAAATAATACGGGCGGCGGTGTCAGCCCTTCGCTCAGGCGCATGGGAAAATCGTCATCGCACGATAAAAGCAGCCTGCAATCGGGCTGCTTTTCCCAGTTGAATGCGGCTTCGCAGGCTGTTTTGGCTTTGTCGGTATCGTGCCACGCAGCGGCCGCCTGTTTGCCATACCGCCCCAGTTGCGCCACCAAGGCCGCCGGTACTTTCAATGCCGCCTCCGCACTGCCGCAATGCTCAATAAGCTGTGTAAAACTTTCCGCCCCTATATATGGCGTGAAAGCCAGTTGCACCCACGCATAGCGTTCTGTTTCCGTCATCTTTCCACACCTTTATCCACAATAACCGTCATTACCCGCCCTTTCCTGACCACTCAACTGCCTATTTTTTCATCAAATTTAAAATATTAAATAATTTCATTTGGCTATGTTACTTATTCACAGGAAATTCAATCTTGTTTTCCATTTAAAAAACGGATTATTTCAAGTGCAGGCTGCTTTTGCAGGGCGCGCAACCTTCAATATACGCTGTTTTATCCACAATTCGGAAATGCACGTTCCAGCCTGCAATCTCCATGCCGTAAACACGCTCCGGAAGGTTTTGATAAGCCGGTCTTGGGTCTTGCGCAATGCTGCTTTCAATCAACGACCGTGTTTCTGCGTCCAAGCCGCATTGTTGCGCCGCAGCATGCCACACCACCTCCAGTAATTCAGGCGCGCCCTGCACAAATCCCGCCCGTGCATCAGGTTTCGCTTCAACAAACGGAATATAGGGCTTGATGTCCAACACAGGCGTGCCATCCAACAAATCGCCGCCCGAACACCAAATCCGCACTCGTCCGTTATCGGTTTCCACACGTTCCAGCGGCAGCAGCGACAAACCCAAATGGTTCGGTCGGTGCGGGCTTCGCGTGGCAAACACGCCCATTTTCTTTTTACCGCCCAGCCGCGGCGGCCGCACCATTTCCGCCCAGCCTTCCTGCACCGCATCGTGAAACAGGAACTGCACCCAAATATATTCGAACCCGTCCAATCCGCGCACACAATCGGCGGAAAATTCGGCATTCAGCGTGATGCAGATTTGCGCCTGCTTCACCAACTGCGGCTGGCGCGGAATCCCGAATTTCTGCGTATAGGGCGACGATACCGTGCCGATACTTTGCACCAGGTGTTGCATAATGGTCTTTCGGAACATTGGAAAAAGTGCAGGCTGCTTTTTAAACGCTCAAAAGCAGCCTGCACTTGTTTATGTCATTCAATTAAAAGCGGATTGCCGCGCCAACATTGAAACTGTTTGTTTTCAGGTGACCGTCAAAATCGCTGTTGGACAAACGCGCATGTTGGTATTCCGCGCCCAATTCCACATTGGAATCCACCGCCATTTTCGCGCCGACACCCACGCCCACGCCGTGTACGCGGCTGGAACCGAAAAGGCCGCCAGAAGACGCTTTCAAATCAGTTGATACATAAGAAACTTTGGCATAAGGCATAATGTTCGGCGTAACACGGTAGCCCTGTGCATAGCCCACGCTGAATGTATTGCGCGCCTTAATGCTCACACCGTTGTCCGAATACACACGGCCGTTGCCGAAATTGTATTTTACATCTGCCTGGCCGACCAATTCCGTGCCGGGAAATGCAAAGCCGTAAGAACCCACCGCATTCACATCCGCCACCGTGCGGCCGCCGTCGCTCCAATCGGTCGCGCCCAATTCCGCGCCCACACCGAAACCGGTGAAATGACCGTTCGTACCTTCCGCCATGGAAACTGCGGAAACTGTCGCCAAAATGGCAGCCAAAATCATTTTTTTCATATTTTTTCCTTAATTCAAGATGATGAAACTCAGTCGATTAGCGTTGCATTATACGGCAATCCCCGTCATGCAGACAATATTTCTCCGCTGCCCAATGTTATAATTTTGTTTTTATTTCCGGATTGATGTTATGTTATCCACAGGCACACCCCCCACCATCGCCGCCATTGCCACCGCCAACGGGCGCGGTGGGGTCGGCGTTGTCCGCATCTCGGGCAAAAACCTGTTGCCGTTCGCGCAACAAATCACCGGCGGCAAAACTCCGAAACCGCGCACCGCGCTGTACACCGATTTTCTCGATGCCCAAAGCAACGCCATCGACAACGGGTTGCTGCTGTATTTTACCGCGCCCGCCAGCTTCACCGGCGAAGACGTGATTGAATTGCAGGGACACGGCGGCCAAATCGTGCTGCAAATGCTGCTGCAACGCTGCTTGGAATTGGGCGCGCGCATTGCCGAAGCGGGCGAATTCACCAAACGCGCCTTTCTGAACAACAAACTGGATTTAGCGCAGGCCGAAAGCGTTGCCGATTTGATTGACGCATCCAGCCAATCCGCCGCGCGCATGGCAGTGCGCTCGCTCAAAGGCGCGTTTTCCGCGCAAATCCACACCTTGGTGGACGATTTAATCACGCTGCGGATGCTGGTGGAAGCCACGCTGGATTTTCCCGAAGAAGACATTGATTTTCTGGAAGCGGCTGATGCGAAAGGCAAACTGCGCGCGCTGCAAACACAGTTAGCCGACATTTTGGCCAATGCGCGGCAAGGTGCGATTTTGCGCGACGGCATGAGCGTGGTGCTGGTGGGCGCGCCGAATGTGGGCAAATCCAGCCTGCTCAATGCGCTGGCGGGCGACGATGTGGCGATTGTGACCGATATTGCCGGCACCACGCGCGACACGGTGCGCGAACAAATCACGTTGGACGGCGTGCCCATTCACATTACCGACACCGCCGGTTTGCGGCAGACCGATGACGTGGTGGAAAAAATCGGTATCGAGCGCAGCGAAAAAGCGGTGCAGAATGCCGATGTTGCGCTGATTTTGGTGGATCCGTCCGAAGGCATCAACGAAACCACGCGCGACATCATGTGCAGGCTACCTGCGCATTTGAAACGCATCGAAGTGCACAACAAAATCGATTTACGCAATGTGCAGGCTGCCCGCTCGGACGATGCGGCGGCGCAATCGCTTTCCAGCGCGGATACCGTGATTTCATTGTCCGCCAAAACGGGGGCGGGTTTGGATTTGCTGAAAGCGGCGCTGTTGCAGCAAATTGGCTGGCAGGGTGAAAGCGAAGGCCTGTTTTTGGCGCGCACGCGGCATATCCACGCGCTGCAAACGGCGCAGGTTGAGCTAGAAAATGCGGCATTGTGCGACAACAACCACATCGAACTTTTGGCAGAACACCTGCGTTTAGCGCAGGCAGCCTGCAACCAGATTACCGGGGAATTCACATCGGACGATTTGCTGGGCGTGATTTTTTCGCGTTTCTGTATCGGCAAATAAACCAAACAAAAGCAGCCTGCACTTTCGAATTTGAAGTGCAGGCTGCTTTTTATGCGCGCTTAAATTTTTTCGGCAAAATATTTCAACACGCGCACCAATTGGCTGGCATACGACATTTCGTTGTCATACCAGGCAACGGTTTTCACCAACTGCGAATTGCCGACCGTTTGCACGCGCGTTTGCGTCGCATCAAACAGCGAACCGAAGTTCATGCCGATAATGTCGGACGATACGATTTCGTCTTCGGTGTAACCGAAAGATTCGTTGGCAGCGGCTTTCATCGCGGCATTGATTTCTTCTTTGCTCACGGTTTTTTCCAGCACGCAAACCAATTCGGTCAAAGAACCGGTGGCCACAGGCACGCGTTGTGCCGCGCCGTCCAATTTGCCTTTCAGCTCGGGAATGACCAAGCCGATGGCTTTGGCTGCGCCGGTGCTGTTCGGAATGATGTTTTCCGCTGCGGCGCGCGCACGGCGTTTGTCGCCTTTGCGGTGCGGTGCGTCCAATGTGTTTTGGTCGCCGGTGTAGCCATGCACGGTCGTCATCAGGCCTTGCACCACGCCGAATTGGTCTTGCAGCACTTTTGCCATGGGCGCCAGGCAGTTGGTGGTGCAGGAAGCGGCGGAAATCACGGTTTCGCTGCCGTCCAAGATTTGGTGGTTCACATTGAAGACCACGGTTTTCACGTCATCGCCGCCCGGTGCGGAAATCACTACTTTGCGTGCGCCTGCACGGATATGTGCTTCGGCTTTGTCTTTGCTGGTAAAAAAGCCCGTGCATTCCAGCACCACGTCAATTCCCAATTCACCCCAGGGCAATTCTTCCGGATTCGGTTTGGCAAATACCGAAATTTCTTTGCCGTTCACGACCAGTTTGTCGCCTTTCAGCTCGACTTCGCCTTGAAAGCGGCCTTGAGTGGTGTCGTATTTAAACAAATGCGCCAGCATGTCGGCAGGGGTCAAATCGTTGATGGCAACGACTTCGATACCTTCTGTCTGCACGATGCGGCGCAATGCCAAACGGCCGATGCGGCCAAATCCATTAATCGCTACTTTAACGCTCATTGTGTGGCTCCATTCAGATGAAACGTGGGAAAGCCGTATTTTCCCATAAAGCAGCGGTGTTGCTCAAATTTTTTTGGGGTGCAGGCTGCTTTTAAACGGAATATTTATATTTAAACAGAATATATTTTTTAGAAGATTTTTATGAAGGTGCAGGCTGCCTGTGAATAAGTCTGAAACCATTTCAATTTGCTAATAAATTTTGCCGATTAAATTTGTGCGCGGATTTCCGTTTGTCGATAAGCCGAATGTGGATAATATAATGCCACCGTATCCGTTCTGTGGATAAATAAACGTTATTCAAGCGTTGCATAAGCAAAAACAATCTTGCCCCGCTGCAATTTCGGTTATGATGTGGCACGTTTGATATTAAGGAATGCGTATGAAACAAAGAACATTGGCCGAATCGGTCAGCGCCACGGGGGTGGGCCTGCATTCGGGCGAACGTGTGCGCCTGACGCTGCATCCTGCCGCCGAAAACGCGGGCATTTCGTTCCGCCGCACCGATTTGTCGGGCGATGCGGGCGCGCCGATTGTGTTGAGTCCGTATTTGATTAACGACACGCGGCTATCGTCCACCATCGTTACCGAGCATGGTACGCGGGTCGGCACAATCGAACACATCATGTCGGCGCTGGCGGCATACGGCATTGATAATGTGGCGATTGAATTGAACGCGCCGGAAATCCCGATTATGGATGGCAGCAGCCTGCCTTTTATTTTCCTGCTGCAAGATGCCGGCGTGGTGGAGCAGGAAGCCTTGAAAAAATTTCTGCAAATCAACAAAACGGTGGAAATCAAAGAGCCGGGCAAATGGGTGCGCTTCGAGCCTTATCAAGGGTTTAAAGTCGGCTTGACGATTGAATTCGACCATCCAGTGTTTAACCGCTCTTCTCCACGTTTTGAAATTGATTTTGCAGGCAGCTCGTATTTGGAAGAAATCGCACGGGCGCGCACCTTCGGGTTCATGCACGAAGTGGAAATGATGCGCCAGCACGGGCTGGGGCTGGGCGGCAATCTGACTAACGCGATTGTGATTGACGATACCGATGTGCTGAATCCGGACGGCCTGCGCTATCCCGATGAATTTGTGCGCCACAAGATTTTGGATGCGATTGGCGATTTGTATATCGTCGGCCATCCGATTATCGGCGCGTTTGAAGGGTATAAATCCGGCCACGCCATCAACAATGCGCTGCTGCGCGCGGTGCTGGCCGACCCTGAAAATTATGAATGGCGGACGTTCGATAATCTTGATGATGTGCCGCAGTCGTTTTGCGGTGTCGAAACATTAACGGTTGCCTAACCGCATGGCAAATTAAAATGCAGGCTGCTTTTTGAATCTCGAAAAGCAGCCTGCACTTTGTTTTGGTTACTGGTTTTGGTTATTGAATTTACACTTCGTAAGTGCTCGAAGCGGTATCGCCGCCCGTACCCGTCCAGTTGGTGTGGAAAAATTCGCCGCGCGGCGCATCAACGCGCTCGTATGTGTGCGCGCCGAAATAATCGCGTTGCGCTTGCAACAGGTTAGCCGGCAGCCGTGCCGACGTGTAGCTGTCCAAGAAGGTCAGCGCCGCCGTCATGCAGGGCATCGGAATGGCCGATTCGATGGATTTTGCCACCACTTTGCGCCATTGCGGCAAAGCAGCCTGCAAAATTTGGCGGAAATAATCGTCCTGACCCAGCCACACTAAATCAGGATTTTTTTCATACGCATCACGGATATTGCCTAAAAACACGCTGCGGATAATGCAGCCCGCACGCCAAAGCAGCGCTGTATTGCCATAATTCAATTTCCAGCCGTAGGTTTCGCTGGCTTCGTGCATCAGCATAAAGCCTTGCGCATACGAAACGATTTTGCTGGCCAGCAACGTCTGCCGCAGCGCTTCCAACCATTGCGCACGGTCGCCTTCGATTTTGCAGACACTGTGCGGGAACAAGCGTGCCGCCGCCGTGCGCTGGTCTTTCAATGCGGATACGCAGCGGGCAAATACCGATTCGGTAATCAGTGTCAGCGGAATGCCCATGTCCAAAGCGTTAATGCCCGTCCATTTACCCGTGCCTTTTTGCCCGGCGGTATCCAAAATTTTTTCAACCAGCGGCGAACCGTCGCTGTCTTTATACGCCAGGATATCGGTGGTGATGTCGATTAAGTAGGAATCCAGTTCGGTTTTCTGCCATTGTTGGAACGTTTCGTGCATTTCTTCATGCGTCATGCACAGGCCTTCTTTCATGAACTGATAAGCTTCGCAAATCAACTGCATATCACCGTATTCAATGCCGTTGTGCACCATTTTCACAAAGTGCCCCGCACCTTGGTCGCCCACCCAGTCGCAGCAGGGTTCGCCCGCAGGTGTTTTGGCTGCAATGGCTTGAAAAATAGGTTTCACAAATTCCCAAGCGGAAGCATCACCGCCCGGCATGATGGAAGGGCCGTGGCGCGCACCTTCTTCGCCGCCCGAAACACCTGCGCCGATAAAACGAATGCCTTTTTCCGCCAGCTCAATGCAACGGCGGTTGGTGTCCGGATAATTGGCATTACCGCCGTCAATCAGGATATCGCCCTTGTCCAAATACGGCACAATCTGTTCGATAAATTCGTCCACGGCGCTGCCTGCACGAACCATCATCATGATTTTTCGCGGCTTCTCAAGTTTATCTACTAACTCTTGCAAACTGTGGGCACCGATAATTTGTGTCCCTTTGGCCGCTCCGTTTAAAAAATCGTCCACTTTGCTGGTGGTGCGGTTGTATGCCACGACTTTAAAACCCTTGTCGTTCATATTTAAAATCAGGTTTTGTCCCATCACGGCTAAGCCGATTACACCAATATCACCTTTCATTTTGAATTCCGTCTGCTTGTTTATGCAAAATGCGAAACTTTAACGCATTGGGAATGGTTTCACAATATTTGTTTAACAATTATTAAGGTTAAATAATTTGATATATATTTTATGATGTTGATATAGATGTGCCTTTTTCTTGTGTATATTCTGATTTTTCTTGAAAAATAAATAAATTAGCCTGATTTTGGTTTGTGTATAACTTTAATGGAAAGGAAAAATTTGCTTGAGGAAGATTGTGGATATTTTTTATTAAAAAGACGATAGCTGTGGACAAAAATCGATTATCCCTAAAAGTGCAGGCTGCTTTTTGGCTTGTTTTGGCAAAAAAATAGGCGTATAACCGCCCATTGTTTTATTTTGTGTCATGGAAAATAACAAAATGGCTAAAAAATTTCCGATTTCCCCAAAACATCCCGAAAGAATTTGCTGGGGCTGCGACAAATATTGTTCGGCCGACGATTTGCAATGCGGCAACGGTTGCGAGCGCATTCAGCATCCGATAGAAATGGATGGTGCGGAATGGTACAAAAAAGGCGATTGGTCGGATTTGTTAAGCGATGAACAGCGCAAAGAATTGGGGCTTCTGGATTCCACACCCGTCAAACCGCATATCAAATTGGTGCTGCAAAAATAGTGCAGGCTGCTTTTAGGATAATTATTCGATAACGGTATTCAAAACCACGGTTTTCAGCTAAAATAAACACGGACAAGCGACAATTTAACCTTTTGTTTTGTCGCTTTATTTTATTGATACAAAAAGGAAAGTGCATGAAAGCATTAGTTGCTGTCAAACGTGTTGTCGATTTCAATGTGAAGGTGCGCGTGAAAGCGGACGGTTCGGATGTGGAAATCGGCAATGTCAAAATGTCGATGAATCCGTTTGATGAAATCGCAGTGGAAGAAGCCGTCCGCTTGAAAGAAGCCGGCAAAATCAGCGAAGTCGTGGTTGTATCGCTGGGCGAGAAAAAATGCGAGGACGTGTTGCGGACAGCGTTGGCAATGGGTGCCGACCGTGCCGTCCACGTGGAAACGGATGAAAAATTAGAGCCTTTGGCGGTAGCGAAAATCCTGAAAAAAATTGCCGAAACAGAACAAGTGCAACTTTGTTTGTTGGGTAAACAGGCCATTGACGATGATGCCAACCAGACTGCCCAAATGTTGGCGGCATTGATGAATGCGCCGCAAGCGACATTTGCCAGCAAAGTGGCGCTGAATGAACAAGAAGTGTTGGTTACACGGGAGATTGACGGCGGTTTGGAAACACTGGCTTTGAAACTTCCTGCGGTCATCAGCACCGATTTGCGTTTGAACGAACCGCGCTTTGTTAAATTACCCAACTTGATGGCGGCGAAGAAAAAAACATTGGAAAAACGGTCTATTGATGAATTCGGTGTGGATATAACGCCGCGTTTGTTCGTGCAGAAATATGCGGAACCCAAAGCTCGCCAGGCTGGTATCAAAGTGGCCAATGCGACTGAATTGGTTGAAAAATTAACCGCTGCCAAAGTGATTTAAAGGAGTGAATATGTCAGTTTTAATTTTTGCGGAACATAATGACGAACAACTGCACCAAAACACGCTCCATGCGGTTTATGCGGCACAAAAATTGGGTGAAGTTCACGTATTGGTGGCGGGTACTAATGTGCAAAATATTGCGGAACAGGCAAGTAAAATCAACGGAGTAAGCAAAGTATTGCATGCTGATGCTCCGCATTATGCAGAATGTTTGGCAGAGGAAATTGCGCCTTTATTGGTGTCTTTAGCTGAACACTACACGCATATTGGCGCAGCGGCGAGCGCTATCGGTAAAAATATCATGCCGCGCGTTGCCGCTTTATTGGATTGCCCGCAAATTTCAGATTTGACGGAAATTTTGGATAATCAAACATTTATCCGCCCAATTTATGCAGGGAACGTGTTTACAACCGTTCAAAGCAATGCAAAAAAATTGGTATTAACATTCCGTACCAGTGCATTCGGTGCTGCAGAGTTGGGCAATCAGGCGGCTGAAATTGTCAGTGTTGCTGCCACTCCGGCTCAAAATCTAAGCCGTTTCGTATCACGCGAACTCACACAGTCCGACCGGCCTGAATTGACGCAGGCGAGGGTTGTCGTGTCCGGCGGCCGTGCTTTGGGCAGTGCGGAGCAATTTAACACGGTATTGACGCCGTTGGCCGATATTTTGGGTGCTGCAATTGGTGCCAGCCGTGCCGCCGTTGATGCGGAATATGCGCCCAATGACAGCCAAGTAGGGCAGACCGGCAAGATTGTTGCGCCGGAATTGTATATTGCAGTGGGAATTTCTGGTGCAATTCAACATGTTGCGGGTATGCAGGACAGCAAAACGATTGTGGCCATCAATAAAGACCCGGATGCGCAGATTTTCAATATTGCGGATTATGGAATTGTGGGGGATTTATTTGAAGTCGTTCCGCAATTGGTTGATGCGCTGAAAAAAGTATAAAGTTTCACGTGAAACGGGAGAAATATCGTTTTACTGATTAAAAAGCAGCCTGCACTTTGAAATGGAAGGTGCAGGCTGCTTTTAAAATGTAATTTGCAATGTAAGTAGTTAATAAGAACAGTTATTTTAGAACAAAATATGAATCAAATCACGACATATCAAACATTAAAATCTTCGATTCAGGCAGAATTTAAAGATAAAGGCAGCCGATTTTTGGCGTTCGCATATCCTGTGCAAACGGTGGAACAAGTGAAAAAATATGTTGATGATTTGCGTCAGGAACATCACAAGGCGCGGCATTGGTGTTATGCCTACAGGTTTGGTGTGGACGGCAATCAGTTTCGCGCCAATGATGACGGAGAGCCATCCGGAAGTGCAGGCCGGCCTATTTTGGGGCAGATTGATTCGTTTGAACTGACGGATGTTTTGGTGGTGGTGGTGCGCTATTTCGGCGGAACACTGTTGGGTGTGCCCGGCTTGATTCATGCGTATAAAACCAGCACGCAGATGGCGTTGGAAAATGCACAAATTATTGAAAAAAATATTGAAAAAACGGTTCGGATACGGTGTGAATATCCTTATTTGAATGAAGCTATCCGTATTGCGAAAAATCATCAGGCGGAAATAATTGAACAGGATTTACAACTAGACTGCCGTTTAACGGTGCGGATTCCATTGGCAAATGCCGAGGCATGTTTGGCGGCATGGGCGCAGACACGGCAGATTGAATTGTTAGAATTGGGTTGAGTTGAAATTTATTTGAGAAAAAGCAGCCTGCACTTTAAATTTTAGAAGTGCAGGCTGCTTTTTTTCTAATAAATATTTGAATATATGTTAATTTTTGGATAAGCCGTTCAGCAGCAAACTTAACGCATCTTCATAAAGTTTTTGCGGCGCGTCCGTGTAATGATTTTGCAGGCTTTCCTGTTGTACCAGTGTGTCGATTTGCTGCACAAAGGCTTCTATCATGGGAACGCGCAGGTCGGTGCGGATGAGACCGCGTTGTTGCAGGGTGGTGAAAAAATCGTGCATAAAGCGGTCTTTTTCGGCATACATTTCGGCGAAAAAATCCTGCAACACCTTGTCTTTGCTTTGTTGAATGTCGCGCAATATGGGCGGGGTGTACACGGTTTGCAGCGACTGTTTCTGTAAATCGAGCAACAAAGTGATGATTTCGGCGAGCGATTCGGCATTTTCCTGTGCATCCGAAAGCGCCGCGCGGATACGGTTTTTGTCGTCCGTGAGGATTTGGCACAAAAGGTCGCGTTTGTCGGCGTAGTATTTATAAAAGGTTACGCGGCTGGTTTGGGCGGTGGTGCACAGGGTTTCTACGGAAATTTTCTGCCAACCGTGTTCGGCAAATAAAGAAAGGGCGGCCTGATAAATAGCGGCTTGGGCGGTGTTGGGTTTCATGGGGTCCGGTTCTGAATAAAATTTATTTGCATTTGGTGTGATTCTACACTACACTTTACAAAATTTGTTTATTTTATAAATTTTGTAAACTCTATAATGAAAAGTGCAGGCTGCTTTTTTAGGTTTCCACGCGAAATGCTGCCACACAGGCATTCATCAGGCAACAGGTATCCTTATCGAAAACAGCCTGCACGTTTCTTTCCATCAAACTGCCGATAAAAATTCAGGAGAAAACCATGCCCGCCCCGCGTTCCCTTCTTTCCGTGCTGATTCCCGCGCTGTTTGCCGCACATTCCGTACCTGCTTTGGCGCAAACGCCTGCCGAAGGGCAGCCTGCAGGCACAATGGCCGAACAAGCACAGAACCTGCCCGATGTCGTGGTGACCGGCGAAAAAACGCGCCGCAGCCGCTTCAAAACCGCCACCAGTACAGAAATCGCCAAAGCAGCCGAAATTGCCAAACATGCCGGCACGCGCTCGTCGCACGATATTTTGGCGCACACGGCCAACGTGGTGGATTTGGGCAACGACAACAACCTGCCCACTGTGCGCGGTGTGGACGGTTCGGGGCCGGCCACGGGTGCGGTGGCGTTTTTGGCGGGCACGCGTCCGCGGCTGAATTTCTCTATCGACGGGCGTTCGGCAACGTATAACGAAGCCGCTTTCGGCACACAGTCGCTGTGGGACGTGAAGCAGGTGGAGATTTTACGGGGGCCGCAGAGCCTGACGCGCGGGCGTAATGCTGTGGCCGGTTCGGTGGTGGTGGAAACCAACGACCCATCCGATAAATGGGAAGGTGCGGTGAAGCTGGCGGTGGGCAACCAGAAAAGCCGTCAGGCGGCGGTAATGTTGTCCGGCCCGATTGTGGCGGACAATCTGTCCTTCCGTTTGAGCGTGGATAGGCAGGAGCGCGAAAGCTATATTCCGCTGACGCATTATTCGCCCGTGGGCAACCCGCGCCGTGTAGAAACCACTACCGCCCGCGCCAAACTGCTGTATGCGCCTGCGTCCAATCCCAATTTCTATACCAAACTCACGCTGAACCACACCCAGTCGCGCACGCCGCAGAGCGAAACCAAAGACAATCCCGGCAGCCCGCGTTATGCGCCCGAACGCCCCGTGTTCAAAACCGATTCCACATCCGGCATGTGGGATATTTCGTGGCAGTTCGCGCCGAATTGGCGTGTGGAAAACAAACTTGTGTACACCAAATACGGCAACGACCGCCTGTCGCTGCCCGCACCGCGCGGCGTACCGGCCACGCTGGATGGCAAAGAATGGCAGCTTGAACCCGTGCTGCGCTACCGCTCCGATTCAGGCAGCCTGAAAGCCTTGGCGGGCGTGTACCTTTTCCATGCCGAACAGGACGAAACCGTTGATTTGGCCAACCGTGCGCGCCGCGTGTTCCACAACGTATTCAAAGACAAAACCGACAACCGCGCGCTGTTTGCCGAAGCCGAATGGGCGTTTGCCCCGCAATGGAGCGCCACCTTCGGCGCACGCTGGGAGCAGGAACACCACCGCAGAACCGGCGGCACCGACCTGTTCCGCATCAACCGAAACCAGAAACAAAATGTTTTCCTGCCCAAAGCCGAAATCGCTTGGCAGCCGAACGAACGGTTCAACACCGGCATCCGCATTGCCCGTGGCTACAACTCGGGCGGCGCGGGCGTAACCTTCGGCGTGCCTTACACTGCCTACGAATACAAGCCCGAATATGTGTGGAACTACGAATGGTTCGGCCGATACAAACTGCCTGAACACGGCTTAGAGCTGAGCAGCAATGTATTCTTTAATAATTACAAAGATATGCAGCTGCCGTTTTATCTCGGTGTTAACTCGGTCGTTATCCGCAATGCCGCCAAAGTGCAGACGTATGGCGCGGAATTCGGCGCAAACTGGAAACCTACTGAAAATCTGACACTTAACGGCTCGCTCGGCCTGCTGCACACCGAAGTCAAACGCTTCCCCAACAGCGGCACGGAAGGCAAACAGCTTAGCCGTTCGCCCAAATACACCGCCGCCCTCGGAGTAAGCTATCTGCTGCCGCGCGGCTTTGAAATCGGCGGCAAAGTGCGTTTTTCCGGCGGTTATTATTCCAACGCGCAAAACACCGAAGTCGGCCGAATCAAGGCATACAGCCAAACCGACCTTTACGCCGCCTACAACTTCAAACACGGCCGCATTTCGCTTTATGCCGACAATGTGTTGAATAGCCGCCGCGATATTTTCATCCCCGCCGCCGACCGGCGCGAAGCCCTTGCCCAAAGGCCGAGAGCGGTGGGCATAGCGGCGGAAATGAAGTTTTAATCAGGGTGCAGGCTGCTTTTGGTTGCGCTTAATACATGGCCGCCTGAAAGCCAAAAGCAGCCTGCACTTCTCAAATTCAATCAAAACCGCTTCCCCGTTTATCGTGCAGGCATTCGGCACGGCGGGAACATCGACAAACCACCCGAAAGGCACCCCATGAAATATTTTACGCTCCTGCAAACCCTGCCAGAAGGCAGTATTTACCAAACCGATTTAACGCCCGTTGTCCAATTTCAAGACTGGCTGGACGATTTTGAAGAACTGTTGCGCCAAAGCCCCCGCTTCGCCACCGTCTGCACACCCATGCGGTTGGATAAAAGCGCCGAACAGCGCACCGCCGACCGAAAACTTTATTTGGATTGGATACGCGCCCACCAGCCGCAGCTTGACGCGCAATGCGCCGCCATGCTCATGGTCGAACCCGACCCGGAAATCTTCGCCGAATTGCAGCAGCAGTCGTCCAAGCTCGCCGTCAGCCTGAATGTGCGCTACACGCTTGCCCGCACCCAGGACGAAGCCCTGCACTTGGCCGCACAGGCGTTGAAGCAACAGTTCGGCGCGTAAAAACGGCGTACAATGCGGTTTGAACGGCTGAAAAGCAGCCTGCACTCAAACTCAAGAAAGAGGCCGCATGATGAACTGGTATCCCGTTTTTTTGACCCTGCATATTTTTGCCGCGCTGATGTTTGTCGGCACGGTGTTTTTTGAAGTGCTGATACTCGAAGGCATACGGCCGCAGGTATCGCCACGCTTCATGCTCGCCGTGGAACGCGCCATCGGCAACCGCGCCCGCAAAATCATGCCGTGGGTGCTGCTGGTGCTGTACGGTTCGGGCATCGGCATGGTGCTGAACCGCTATCTGCCGCTGCTGGAGCATCCGTTTTCGTCCGCTTTCGGCATCATGCTTTCGCTCAAAATCCTGCTGGCATTGAGCGTGTTCGGCCACTTCCTCACCGCCATGACCTTGCGCGGCACCGGCAAGCTCAGCAGCCGTCATTTCCAGCTCATCCATTTGAGCGTGTTCTGCCACATGGTCGGCATCGTGCTGCTGGCCAAATGGATGTTTTATGCATGAAGCATGATGTGCAGGCTGCATTTGAGTTTGGCAGCAACCCGATAAAACCGCCGTTTCAGGCAGCCTGAAAACCCGAAAAGCAGCCTGCACACACATTCCCCGTAACAACCCCGTTTCCACCATGCCACCCTACACCCCCACCCGCCGCGACTGGCTGCTGCTCACTGCTGCCGGCGCATTCAAATTCACGCTGGTCGGCTTCACCTTGGTCGCTGTGATGACAATGCTCAAAACCTACGGCTACACGCTCAAACAGCTCAGCTGGGTTTTCCTACTCGGCAGCGTGGAAGCCGCCAAAGTCCTGTTCGCCATCGCCATCGAGCGCTACTGCCCCGCGCGCGGCGGCCGTTTCCGCTTTTGGCTGCTGGTTTCGTTGGCGGGTATTGCCGCATCGCTTGTTTTGCTGATGCTGCTGGACCCGCGCCGCCACTTTTTCCTGCTGTTGCCCGTGTTGTTTGTATTATCTTGTTTCAGTGTGCTTTTCGGCAGCGCATCAGTCGGTTTGGGCAGCCTGCTGCTTCCCTATCGCGCACGCGGGCACGGCGGTGTGATTCAGGTGGTGGCCGCGCGTGCGGGCAAAATGATTGGCGGCGCGGGCGTGCTGTGGATTTTCCAGCAATACGGTTGGACGAGTGCCATTGCCGCCACGCTTGCCTTCACATTCGCCGTTTTGCTGCAAACTGCCGCCTACCGCGAACCCGAAGCCTTCAGGCAGCCTGCACCCGCCCGGCGCTTATCCGACCTGTTTAAACGCCTTGCCTTGTTCTGGCGCGACACGCCGCACGGCAAAAGCTGGTTCGCCCTGCTGTTCGTTTCCTGCATTCCCTACGCCGCCACCGCCACCACCTTCACGCCCGAACTTACTGATTTGGGTTGGACGCCCAAACAAATCGGCACCGTGCTCACTGCCGTTATCCCGCTCGCCTGCATGGCCGCCACGCCGGCCGCCGGCCTGCTTGCCCGAAAATACAGCCGTCGCGGCCTGATGAGCGTGCTGCTTGCCGTTCAAGTGCCCGTCCTTGCCTCGCTCGCCTTCGCCAAAGAAGCTGCCGCGCTGCACCCCATGCTGCCTGCCGTGCAAATCGGCCTGCTCAATATCGGTTATACGCTGCTGCTGCCTGTGGTCATGGCCGCCATAATGGACAAAGCCCGCCCCGAATATGCCGCGCTGGACAATGCCCTGCAACTCTCCGTCATGCTCGCCGGCACCTATGCCGCCGGTTTTGCCGCCCTGCGTCTTGCCCACAAATCAGGCTATCCCGCCGTCCACCTGTGCGCCGCAGCGGCAGGGGCAATAGTGTGCTTCGGCGTGTGGCGGTGGTTCCGTGAAGATTGCACAAGTTAATGAAAATAAAAAAATAATAAAGTGCAGGCTGCTTTTGAATGTGCCAAAAGCAGCCTGCACTTGGTTTTGGGATGATTTGGGTTGAACCGATTGAAAAAATCAGGCGGATGGAACGGATTGGATTGTCGCCCACCATTCAATGTTTTGCCTATTTTAAATAATACGGCAAACATGGTCGGGCGCAGGCTGCTTTTCGGGCATTTGCAGGCAGCCTGCACTATTTTCGGGGCGCATTCATTTCAATATTCACTGTAAAATCACGCGCCATTCATATTGCCAATCCGGTTATTCACGCAAACAAAGTGCAGGCTGCTTTTGAATATACAAAAAAGCAGCCTGCACTTTTTATTTATTTGATATTTTAAACAAAATATCCACCGAAACTCATCGCACCCGTTTCCGCGCTGCTGGTTTGCGCACGGAAGCCGGCAAACAGTTCGCGGCCGATGCCGTGCGCGTTTTTCGATAAATCGGGTGCGGGCACGGTGCGCGCATTCCATTCAGCCTCATCCACCAAAACGTTCAATTCGCCGGTGTGCGCGTTGAAGCGGATAAGGTCGCCCGTGCGGATTTTGCCGATGCCGCCGCCCATCAGGGCTTCGGGCGACATGTGGATGGCGGCCGGCACTTTGCCCGATGCGCCGGACATACGCCCGTCCGTTACCAGCGCCACTTTCTGCCCGCGGTCGAGCAGGATGGCCAAAGGCGGCGTGAGTTTGTGCAATTCGGGCATACCGTTGGCGCGCGCCCCTTGGTAACGCACCACGCAGACGAAATCTTTGCCGTCCAGCTCGCCGCGTTCGAAGGCGGCCAGCACTTCGCGTTGGTCGTCAAACACGATGGCGGGCGCTTCGACCACAAAGTTCTCCGCTTTCATGGCCGATACTTTAATCACGCTGCGGCCGATGTTGCCTTTCATCAGTTTCAGGCCGCCGTCGGGTGAGAATGGACGGTCGTATGTCCGCAGGATATCTTCGTTCAGGCTTTTTTCGGCAGCGTCTTTCCACACCAAACGGCCGTTGTCCAAAAACGGTTCCTGCGTATATGCTTCCATGCCGTGTCCGACCACGGTATCCACGTCGTCGTGCAGCAGACCATTGTTGCGCAGTTCGCGAATGACAAACGGCAAACCGCCGGCGGCGGCAAAATGGTTCACATCGGCCTGCCCGTTCGGATACACGCGAATCAGCAGCGGGATAATCGATGAAACTTCGTTGAAATCGTCCCAATTCAAAATTACGCCGCCCGCACGTGCCATGGCCACCAAGTGCATGGTGTGGTTGGTCGAACCGCCCGTCGCCATCAGGCCAATCATTGCATTGATGAACGATTTTTCGGTCAGCATTTCGCCAATCGGCTTGGCATCTTGGCGGCGGATATCCTGTACCAGTTGTACGGCAGCCTGCCGCGTCAATGCTTCGCGCATGGGGGTGTACGGATTGAAAAATGCGGCGGCCGGCAGGTGCAGCCCCATGAATTCCATCATCATCTGATTGGAGTTTGCCGTGCCGTAAAACGTGCAGGTGCCTGGGCTGTGGTAAGAACCCATTTCGCTGGCCAGCAGGGCTTCTCTGCCCACTTTTCCTTCGGCGAACAGCTGGCGTGTTCGGGCTTTTTCTTTGTTGCCGATACCGCTTTCCATCGGGCCTGCGGGTGCAAAAATGGCCGGAATATGGCCGCAGGACAGCGCACCGATGACCAGTCCTGGCACGATTTTGTCGCACACGCCTAAAAACATGGCGCCGTCGAACATTTGGTGCGACAGGCCGATGGCGGCGCTCATGGCAATCACGTCACGCGAGAACAGCGAAAGCTCCATGCCTTCATAACCTTGTGTAATGCCGTCGCACATGGCGGGTGTGCCGCCTGCCACTTGTGCCGTGGCATTGTGTTTTGCCACTTCGTCTTTAATCCAGTCGGGAAAATCTTTAAATGGCTGATGCGCCGACACCATGTCGTTATAGGCAGTGATGATGCCGATATTGGGGACATCATGCTTTTGCATGGCAATTTTGATGGTTTTGGGCATGGAGGCATAGCCGTGCGCTAAATTGGAACAGCCAAGCTGGTCGCGTTCCACACGGCCTTGCTGTTTGGCCGACCGAATGCGTGCCAAATAAACTTCGCGGGTGGGGCGGGAACGTTCGATAATTCTTTGGGTAATTTCGGCTAATTTTGGGTGTAGGGGTTTCATAGGTTATCTTTCGCAAGAAATTATTATGTAATAAAACAACTTTCCTAAATCGACGATTAAAATATATCAAGCAGAATGCGTGTAATTATATCGTTATTTGTAGTTTTGTTACAAAATTTAAAAGTAAAGAAATTTGAAATGTTGATAATGGTCAAACAGCACAGGAAATCGTGTAAAAAGTTATATCTTGCAAACAAGTAAAGGCTATAATTTATCTCTAACAAAATATAAGGTAAACATTATGCAAATCACACGTCGTCGTTTTATTGGGATTACTGCTGCTGTTTCGGCTGCTTCGTTGTTGCCGTCTGGTGTCGCGCAAGGTAAAGCTATCGAACCTGTTGTTTGGCAGGGCGTTGCATTGGGCGCGGATGCGGAACTGCGTCTGTATCATCCGAACCGTGCGGTGGCCGAGCGGTTGGTTAATGAATCGCTGGCGGAAATTTCGCGGTTGGAAAAGATTTTCAGCGTGTATCAAAGCGATAGCCAGGTATCGCATTTGAACCGTGCAGGCAGCCTACACTCGCCTTCGGCAGATTTGTTGGCCTTGTTGAGCCAAAGCCAAAGCATCCATTCGCTGACCAACGGTGCGTTTGACCCTACGGTACAAGTGTTGTGGCAGCGTTATGCCGAACATTTCCGCCAACACCCGCGCAGCAATGTTGCTCCTAATGTGCAGGCTGCTTTGAACAAAGTCGGTTTGCAGAATGTGCAGATGGACGGCCAGAAAATCACATTCGCCAAGCCCAATATGGCGATTACGCTGAACGGCATTGCACAGGGTTATATTACAGACCGAATCACGCAATTATTGCAGCGTGCAGGTTTGCAGCATGCGCTGGTGAACATGGGTGAACTGCGTCATTTGGATACGCTGAAACAACATCCGGAATTTGCAAAAATCAAAAATCCTCGCGGTGCAGGAACATTGCCTAACCACAAAATCCCTTTGCAAAACCAAGCACTGGCAACATCCAGCGGCTATGGTACGCCATTTGATGCCAATGGTAAATTCACGCACTTGTTTGACCCGCGTACCGGTAGTAGTGCACCGCGTTATCAAAGCATCAGCGTGTTGGCCAATACGGCGACAATGGCGGATGCATTATCGACGGCATTTGCCGTGAGCTCGAAAGCGCAAATTCAAACTGTTGCCAAACAGGCAGGGGTAAAAGTCTGGTTAATTACGTTGGACGGGCAGGTAAAAACGTTGGGATAGTGTAGCGGTTTAAGTGTATTATTTTTGCAAATTAACGAATATTTACAAGGATATAATAGCTTTCTCCCATAAAGTGAAATACAATTAAAAATTATTGAAAACAAATCATTAAAGGAATACGACTATGTCTTTCATCACATGGACTTTAGACTTGGATACTGGTTTTGCCGATATCGACGACCAACACAAAGAGCTGGTGGATAAAATCAACAAATTTTACGATGTGTATCAAACTGGTAATGTGGTTGATATCAAAATCGCATTGCAAGAATTGTTGGATTACACAGTATTTCACTTCGATCATGAAGAAAAAATGCTGGAAGAAGCCAATTACCGCATGCTGGAACCGCACAAAAAAGTGCATTTCAACTTTGTTTCCAAAATCAAAAATTGCCAAGCCAGCATTGAAAACGGCGATTTGGAAGCCGGCAAAGAGTTGATTAACCTGTTGGACGGCTGGTTGTTCCGCCACATTCGCTTGAATGACCACGGTTACGTTGCTGATGTGAAAAAAGCAGGCGTGCGTTAATATTAAGTAGCTTAAAATATAAAGCAGTTTTGAAATTATGCGATAATACCGCAAATTCAAAGCTGCTTTATTGTTTTGCACTGTGCGGCAAATAGACAAATATTCGACAGGATTAGAGTAATGTTAGACAACTTGACCAAGCGGTTTACCAAAGTTTTTAAAAATATCCGCGGCAATGCCAAATTAACCGAAGACAATATCAAAGAAGCGCTGCGAGAAGTGCGCCTGGCATTATTGGAAGCGGACGTTTCCCTGCCCATTGTGAAGGAGTTTGTGAATCGCGTAAAAGAACGTGCTTTGGGGCAGGAATTTGCCGATCATTTAACGCCTGACCAGGCATTCTTTGGTATTGTGAATGAAGAGCTGACCGAATTGATGGGTAGCGAAAACAGTACGTTGAATCTGGCAAGCGCACCGCCCGCGATTGTGCTGATGGCGGGTTTGCAGGGTGCGGGTAAAACAACGACGGTCGGCAAGTTGTCTAAATTGCTCAAAGACCAAGACAAGAAAAAGAAAATTTTGCTGGTATCGGCAGACGTGTACCGTCCTGCGGCTATCGAGCAGTTGCGCCTGTTGGCCAAACAGGTGAATGTGGATTTTTTCCCTTCGGATACATCGCAAAAACCGGTGGAGATTGCGCTGGCGGCGCAAGATTATGCGAAAAAGCATTTTTATGATGTGCTGATGGTGGATACGGCCGGACGTTTGGCGATTGATGAAGAGATGATGAATGAAATCAAAGCTATTCATACTGCCGTTCATCCGGTGGAGACACTTTTCGTAGTGGATGCCATGCTGGGTCAGGATGCGGTGAATACGGCGCAGGCGTTTAACGAAGCGTTGCCGCTGACGGGGGTGATTCTGACCAAAATGGACGGCGATTCGCGCGGCGGTGCTGCTTTGTCGGTGCGTCAGGTTACCGGAAAACCGATTAAATTCATGGGTATCGGTGAAAAAATCAACGGATTGGAACCATTTTATCCCGACCGCATTGCCAGCCGTATTTTGGGCATGGGCGATGTGATGACGCTGATTGAAGATGTACAAAAAGGCATTGACGAAGAAGCGGCCGCCGAAATGGCCAAAAAACTTCATCGCGGTAAAGGGTTTGATTTAAATGACTTTAAAGCGCAAATTCAACAAATGCGTAATATGGGCGGTTTTGAGAATTTATTGTCTAAAATGCCGGGGGAACTGGGAGAGATTTCCAAACAAATTCCCGAAGGCACGGCAGAGAAGGCAATGGGCCATGTGGAGGCCATTATCAATTCGATGACACCGAAGGAGCGCGCGAACCCTGATTTGCTTAAGGCCAGCCGTAAGCGGCGCATTGCAGCCGGCGCGGGGGTGAGTATTCAGGACGTGAACAAAATGCTGAAACAGTTCGAACAGTCGCAACAGATGATGAAGATGTTCAGCGGTAAAAACATGGCAAAACTGATGCGCATGGCAAAAGGAATGAAGGGCTTGTTTCCCAATATGAAATAAGTGCAGAAAAAAATGCAGGCTGCTTTTTGGAGTTTCAAAAGCAGCCTGCATTTTATTTTCGGGTTTACGGGCGATAAGACGGCATCACCCCGTGCGGCAGCAGCATCCACACATAGCCGGTGTAGTTCTGTTTGCCTGCAGTTTGACCTGCATTGTCGCCATAACCCCAGAAATAATCCACACGCACCGCGCCTTTGATGGCTGCACCGGTGTCTTGCGCCATCAGAAGGCGGTTCAGCCCGTATTGCGGCGTATTCGGATGCGAAGTTGCCACAAACAACGGTGCACCCAAAGTAATGTATCGTTTGTCCACCGCACCAGAAAATTCGCCGGTCAGCGGCACGCCCAAAGCGCCGATGGGCCCTTGTTCGGACGGCCCGGATAATACGCGGAAGAAAACATAACGCGGATTTTGCCCCAAAACTTCGGCCAGATGGCTCGGATTTTTTTCCATCCACGCTTTAATGCTTTGCATGGAAGTCTGCGCCAAAGGCAAATAACCTCTATTGGCCATATATTTACCAATGGATTGGTAAGTCTGCCCATTATGGTCCGCATAGCCCAGGCGGATATATTCTCCACTCGGCGTGCGCAGGCGGCCGGAACCTTGAATGTGCAGGAAAAACAAATCCACGGCATTGTTGGCATAACCCAAAATTGGCGCACGATTATTGAGCATACCGGCATTAATTTGGTTGCGCGTGAAATACGGCACAAACTGGTTGCCGACAATCCGCCCTTTCAGCGTTGTGTTTTTTTCACTGTGGGCAAAGTGGGACAAGTCGGCCACATAAGCCCCGTCGTTTTTAATAACACCTTGATTTTTTGATGTTAAACTAATTCTTACTGTGCCTTTGTGGTTGCGTAATGATTCGGGCAGCGGCACGCTGATTAAATCGGAAGGTGTGCCGTAAATGGGGAATCGGGCCGTTTGGGTGGGTTTGCTGTCGCCGTATAAGACCGGCTCGTAATAACCGGTGATTTTACCGCCGGCCTGCCCTGATTGAATAACTTGCCACGGTGTAAATGCTTGTTCAAAAAACTGTTTGGCTGCCGCATGGTTGAGCGGCGTTTGCGTGGCCTGTTGGCAGGCGGAATGCCAGCCTGATTGTGAGGCTAATTTTTGGCAACTTTGCAAAAACGACTGCAGGCTGCCTGCAAACGGTTGGTCTTTCCATTGCGGCAATTCGTTAAATGAAACAACGCGATATTGTGTGTCGCTGCCCGAAGGTTGGTGCACGAAGCCATAGGAAGATGGTGTGCGGTGCTGTTGTACCCGCGTTGTTGCCGGAACCAGTGGTGGGGTATCGGGAATATTGCACGCGGACAGGCACAAAAAAAGAGCGGGCAGTGCCATGCGCGATAACGAAAAACGGGGCATCGGAAGTTATCCTTCATGAAAATAATACTGCATAGGCCGGTAAGTTTCGGCCTTGTATCAGAATTTTGTCAATTCGCTATATTATAATCTCTTTTAAAATAAAAAGTGCAGGCTGCTTTGTCGGTGAATATGAAACCTTTGAGCTCTGCTTTTTGCCATTCAAAAAGCCCCTCAAACCGAAAAGTTTGAAGGGCTTTCACTATTTAAAAGATTATTGAACTTTGATTTCTACATCAACGCCAGCTGGCAAATCCAGTTTCATCAATGCATCAGTCGTTTTGTCTGTCCAATCCACAATATCCATCAAACGCAAGTGAGTGCGGATTTCCAATTGTTCACGAGAAGTTTTGTTCACGTGTGGAGAGCGCAAAATGTCGAAACGTTCGATTTTAGTAGGCAAAGGAATCGGACCTTTTACTACGGCACCGGTGCGTTTTGCCGTTTCAACGATTTCGGCAGCAGAACGGTCAATCAAAGCATAGTCATAAGCTTTCAAACGGATACGGATTTTTTGGTTAGCCATTTATCGATATCCTTGTATTAAGCAATCACGTTAGCCACAACACCCGCACCAACGGTACGGCCGCCTTCGCGAATCGCAAAACGCAAACCGTTTTCCATCGCGATTGGGGCAATCAGTTCAACGGTGATTTTCACGTTTTCGCCCGGCATTACCATTTCCACGCCTTCTGCCAAAGTAACCGCGCCGGTCACGTCAGTGGTACGGAAATAGAATTGTGGACGGTAGTTAGCGAAGAACGGAGTATGACGGCCGCCTTCTTCTTTGCTCAATACATACACTTCTGCTTCGAATTTGGTATGCGGAGTGATAGTGCCGGGTTTTGCCAACACTTGGCCGCGTTCCACTTCTTCGCGTTTGGTACCGCGCAGCAATACGCCTACGTTGTCGCCCGCTTGACCTTCATCCAGCAGTTTGCGGAACATTTCCACGCCGGTACAAGTGGTTTTTTGGGTTTCTTTCAAGCCGACGATTTCAATCTCTTCGCCCACTTTGATAACACCGCGTTCTACACGGCCGGTTACTACTGTACCGCGACCGGAAATAGAGAATACGTCTTCGATTGGCAGCAAGAATGGTTTGTCCACAGCACGCTCAGGTGTTGGGATGTAGCTGTCCAAAGCGGCAGCCAATGCAAAAATGCGTTCTTTGTATTCGGCATCGCCTTCCAATGCGCGCAATGCAGAACCTTGTACGATTGGGCAGTCATCGCCTGGGAAGTCGTAGCTGGACAACAAGTCACGGATTTCCATTTCCACCAGTTCCAACAACTCGGCATCGTCCACCATGTCGCATTTGTTCATGAACACGATGATGTAAGGTACGCCTACTTGGCGGGCCAACAGGATGTGTTCGCGGGTTTGCGGCATAGGACCGTCGGCAGCGGAACATACCAAGATTGCGCCGTCCATTTGTGCGGCACCGGTAATCATGTTTTTAACGTAGTCGGCGTGGCCCGGGCAGTCTACGTGTGCGTAGTGGCGGGTTTCGGTTTCGTATTCAACGTGTGAAGTGTTGATGGTAATACCGCGCGCTTTTTCTTCAGGCGCGTTGTCGATTTGGTCGTAACCTTTTGCCTGACCGCCGAATTTTTCAGCCAAAATAGTAGTCAGTGCAGCAGTCAAAGTGGTTTTACCATGGTCAACGTGTCCGATGGTACCAACGTTTACGTGGGGTTTGCTGCGTTCGAATTTTTCCTTAGCCATGAGCTAAATTCCTTCATAAAGATCGATTAAAGAACAAGTTTGGTACAAAATGTGCCAAACACAAAACCAAACAACCGGCAGGGGTGCAGGCTGCTTGGGCAAAGTGGGCGATTATAGGCGGAATTTTAAGTTAAATCAAGCGCATTTCCGTGGGAGCCCGACAAAAAAGCAGCCTGCACATTCAAAACCGCCGCATAAAGCGCCCAAATCAAGCATGGGTACGGGTTTCTCCTTTCCCGTCAATATTTTCCACGCAGCGGCTGCACAGGGTGGGATGTGCCGCATGACTGCTCACGCTGTCCGTGTAATGCCAGCAGCGTTCGCATTTTTCCGCTTGGCTGGGGACAACGTTTGCTGCCAATGCTTCGTCTTGGGCAATGCGGATTTTGGACACCAGAAACACAAAGCGCAATTCATCGCCCAATGTTTGCAGTGCGTCAAAAATGGCGGAAGGTGCGGTCAAATCGACTTCGGCTTGCAGTGAAGAACCAATGGATTTGTCTGTGCGCAAAGGTTCGATAGCAGCATTGACCACGGCACGGGCTTCGCGGATGGCGGCCCATTTTGCCACCAAAGCTTCTTCGCTGGCGGCCGGCATTGATGGGAATTCGTGCCAAGTGTGATATAGCACGCTGTCTTCTTCGCCGCCACCAATCAGTTCCCAAGCTTCTTCGGCGGTGAAGCACAACACGGGCGACATCAACAGCACCAAAGAGCGCGTGATGTGATACAGCGCGGTTTGTGCCGAACGACGTGCATGGCTGTCGGTTTGGGTGGTGTACAGGCGGTCTTTGAGAATATCCAAATAGAACGCGCCCAAATCTTCAGAACAGAACTGTACCAAATCCTGTACGGCAAAATGGAAGGCATAACGCGGATAATATTCGCCGGCCAGTTTTTCCTGCAAACGGCGTGCCAACACCAGCGCATAACGGTCGATTTCCACCATATCCGACAACGGTACGGTATCTTCAATACGGTCGAAATCTTTCAAATTGGCAAACAAGAAGCTCAATGTATTGCGGATGCGGCGATACATTTCGGTTACGCGTTTCAGGATTTCGTTTGAGATGGACAATTCGCCCGAATAGTCGGTATTTGCCGTCCATAGGCGCAGGATGTCCGCACCGAATTCGTTGTACACGGCTTGCGGCGCAATTACATTGCCCAAGGATTTGGACATTTTACGACCGTTGCCGTCCACCACGAAACCGTGCGTGAGCAGTTGTTTGTATGGTGCTCGGCCCAAAGTGGCGCAGCCGGTGAGCATGGACGATTGGAACCAACCGCGGTGCTGGTCGCTGCCTTCCAAATACAAATCGGCAGGCCAAGCCAGCTCGGGGCGTTGTTTCAGTACGGAAAAGTGGGTGCTGCCCGAATCGAACCACACGTCCATGGTGTCGGGCAGTTTGTCGTATTGTTCGCAGTCTTCGGGTGAAAGCAATTCGGCCTTGTCCAATTCAAACCAAGCGTTGATGCCTTTTTGCTCGATACGTTTGGCCACTTCTTCCAAAAGCTCTGCCGAGTTCGGGTGCAGGCTGCCTGTTTCTTTGTGGGCAAACAAAGTCATTGGCGTGCCCCAGAAGCGTTGGCGCGATACCACCCAGTCGGGGCGGCCTTCAATCATGGCCTGCAAGCGCGCACGACCCCACGCAGGGAAGAATTCGGTATCGTCCACTGCTTTCAATGCGTTGTTGCGCAATGTTTTGCCGGAAGTGCCGGCTTTGTCCATGCCGATAAACCATTGCGATGTGGCGCGGTAAATCAGCGGGGTTTTGTGCCGCCAGCAATGCGCGTAGCTGTGCTCGATTTTGGCGTGGGCGAGCAGGCGGCCGTTTTCTTCCAGCCATTGGATAACGGCATCGTTGCCTTGTTTGAACACGTGCATGCCGGCCAAGCGCGGCACTTCGCTGATGTAGCAGCCTTGCGCATTGACCGGATTGTACAGCTCGATGCCGTATTGGTTACACACGATATAGTCTTCCAGACCGTGCGCGGGCGCGGTGTGCACCAATCCCGTACCTGCGTCTGTGGTTACGTGGCTGCCGTTGAGCATAACGATTTCGCGTTCCAAAAACGGGTGTTCGAGTTTCAGGTTTTCCAATGACGCGCCGGTGGTTTCGGCAAGCACAGGGCAGCCTGCACATCCGTAACGCGCCAATGCGCTTTCCGCCAAATCTTTGGCCAGCACCAGTTTGCCTTTGGGCGTGTCAATCAGTTGGTATACCACATCCGCGCCGGCGGAAATGGCTTGGCTGGCCGGTAGGGTCCAAGGCGTGGTGGTCCAGATGACGGCAAAGGCTTCGCCGGAAATTTCGGGCAGGCCGAAGGCTTTGGCTAAAGCGGCATTGTCTTTGAACAGATATTGCACATCGATGGCGGGCGATACTTTGTCTTTGTATTCCACTTCGGCTTCGGCCAGCGAAGAACCGCAATCCAAGCAGAATTGCACGGGTTTGGAGCCGCGGTACAGATAACCTGCTTTATAGATTTCGCCGAGTGTGCGCACGGTGTCCGCCTCGGTTTTGAAATCCATGGTCCGATAAGGCTTGTCCCAATCGCCCATCACGCCCAGCCGCACGAAGTCGGTTTTTTGGCGGGCGATTTGTTCGGCGGCATATTCGCGGCATAATTCGCGGAATTTGTTGGCCGGCATATCCCTGCCGTGCAGTTTTTCAATCATGACTTCGATGGGCAGGCCGTGGCAGTCCCAGCCGGGCACATACGGCGCATCGAAACCGGCCAGCGTTTTGCTGCGGATGATGATGTCTTTCAGAATTTTATTGACGGCGTGGCCGATGTGGATGTCGCCATTGGCATACGGCGGGCCGTCGTGCAGGATGAATTTCGGACGTCCGGCGGCTTTTTCGCGCAGTTTTTGGTAGCGTTTTTGTTCCTGCCACTGTTTGACCCAGCCGGGTTCGCGTTTGGCGAGGTTGCCGCGCATGGGGAACGGGGATTCGTGCAGGTTGACGGTTTTGGAATAATCGGTTTTATCGCTCATGGTTTGCTCTGTTATGCAGGCTGCCTGCAAAGGCTTTGCCCGTTAAAAATGGTTGGGAATAAATGTTTGCCATTTTACAAGCGTTTAACCGCAGTGAAAAGGCAATGCGCTGAAATAAACCGCCGCGGCGTTCCGTAAATGCAATGCAGGGATTGTGTTATAACCTGCAAATCTGTGTGGGTTTTGCGTAAAAGTGCAGGCTGCTTGGCTTTACCGCGCAGGGGAAACTGTGCATAATGAAGCAACGGCGGAATGATTCCGTCCGTTACCGACAAATGATATATGGAGAATAAACCATGAAATTACACACGATGATTGCTGTTGCAGTATCCGGTTTGGTTTTGACGGCTTGTGCCGGTATGGACAACGAGCCGCGCGAACCGCGCCATCAGGAACGTCATGAGCACAGACACGAACATGCGCAAAACCGCATGGACGAGCGCAATGAACGCAATGCGCGTTTTGAATGTGAAAACGGCGTGGGCGGTTCTTTGAGCCAAACCGACGTGAACGGCTTGCGCATCAGCCTGAACACCGACAGCCAAAGCGCGCACCTGCCACGTGTCCGTGCCGCTTCCGGCGCATTGTTTGCCAGCGATAATGGCCTGTACGGAAAACGCACCGAATGGCACGAGAAAAACGGCGAAGCCGTATTCCAGTTTGCCGACCCATACGGCAATGTGGTGGAAACACGCTGCCGCTTGAAATAATTGCGTTTCCCATGAAAAGCAGCCTGCACTTCCGTTTTGGGGTGCAGGCTGCTTTTTGCGTGATGCGGCGTTACAGGTATGCGTTCACTTTTTCCTGATAGCTGCGCAATATCTGTGCCGATTGTTCAAACTGGGCGCGTTCTTGTTCGTCCAACGGTTTTTCAATCACGCGGGCAATGCCGTTGCGGTTCAGCACGGCCGGCACGCCGATATAGACATCGCTTTGGCCGTATTGCCCGTCCAGCAGCGCGGAAATGGTGAGCACGATGTTTTGGTTGCGCAACACGGCTTGGGTAATCCGCGCCAAACCCATGGCGATGCCGTAATACGTTGCGCCTTTGCCTTCAATGATGGAATATGCCGCGTCGCGCACGTTGGCATGGATTTCCGCCATACGCGCCGCGCCGTCGCCCGCGTTTTCCAAGGCTTCTTTCAGCGGCACGCCGGCAATGTAGGCCGTGCTCCATGCGGCAATCACGCTGTCGCCGTGTTCTCCGATCATGTGCGCGTCCACGCTGGCGGGGGCGACGTTGAAGGCTTTGCCCAGGCAGTTGCACAGTCGCGCCGTGTCCAAAATCGTGCCGGAGCCGATAACATGTTCGGCGGGCAGGCCGGAGAATTTCCAAGTGGCATAAGCCAGCACGTCCACCGGATTGGTGGCGACCAGGAAAATGCCGTTGAAGCCGTGCTTCATCACTTCGCCGACAATGTTGTGGTACACCTTCAAATTGTTGTCGATTAAGTCCAGCCGCGTTTCGCCCACTTTTTGCGGTACGCCCGCGCAAATGCAGACAATATCGGCATCTTCGCAATCGGCATAGCCGCCCTGCTTCACTTGGATGGGCGATTGGGCATACAGCACGCCGTGCCGCAAATCGCGCGCTTCGGCGGACACGCGTTTTTCGTTCAGGTCAATCAGGACCAGCTCGTCGCACAGGGCTTGGTTCAGCACGGCGAAGGCATAGCTGATGCCGACCGCGCCGGTGCCGATGATGACGACTTTGCGGCCGGATTTATTGTGGTGGTAAGAAGACATTTTATTGCTCCTGATGTGTGTCGATGAAAAATGATGCGAATCATGAAATGGGCAGCCTGCACGCCGCGAAGGGAAGGTGCAGGCTGCTTTTTGACGGCGGAAATCCGCTTAATGCGACGGTTTCGGTGCGGCGGGCTGGGAAGCGGTTTGCGAAGTTGCGCGCGCCGCTTTCTTTTTGGCGATTGCTTCGCGCATTTTCTGCTGCTGCTCCGCGCTCGGCATGGTCAGCCACACGCCCGCAATCACCACCGCCAGCGCGGCAATGTAAAACCAGACTTTGTTCATGTTCATGGTGTTGTCCGAAAGATGGGGTGCAGGCTGCTTTTTGGGGATGAAAAAGCAGCCTGCACCTTAAATTCGCACGGTTAATCTGCTTGGCGGCGAATCGCCTTGTCCGCAATATCGCGGCGCAGCTGCATGCCGTCAAAGTGGATTTTTCCCGCCGCTTCGTAGGCTTTGGCTTTGGCTTGGGCAACGTCCGCGCCCAAACCCACCACGCACAGCACGCGTCCGCCGTTGGTCAGCACTTCGCCCTGTTCGTTGGCAGCGGTGCCTGCGTGGAACACTTTGCCGATTTGGTCGGCCGCTTCAATGCCGCCGATTACGTCGCCTTTGCGCGGCGTTTCGGGATAATTGTGTGCCGCCAGCACCACGCCGACCGCCGTTTCGTCTTTCCATTTTGCCTGCACAGTATCGAGTTTGCGCGCCAAAGCAGCCTGCACCAAATCGACCAAATCGCTGTCCAGGCGGCTCATAATCGGCTGCGTTTCCGGGTCGCCGAAGCGGCAGTTGAATTCGATGGTGAACGGCGCGCCGTTGGCGTCAATCATCAAGCCGGCATACAGAAAGCCGGTGAATTCGATGCCGTCGGCCTTCATGCCGCGCACGGTGGGCAGGATAATTTCGTTCATCGCACGCTCATAAACGGCGGGTGTTACCACGGGGGCGGGACTGTATGCGCCCATGCCGCCGGTGTTCGGGCCTTGGTCGCCGTCCAGCAGGCGTTTGTGGTCTTGGCTGGTGGCCATCGGCAACACGTGTTCGCCGTCCACCATCACGATGAAGCTGGCTTCTTCGCCCGTCAAATAATCTTCAATCACCACGCGGCTGCCTGCGCTGCCCATTTTGTTGCCCAGCAGCATATCGTCAATCGCCGCGTGCGCCTCGTCCAGGGTCATGGCCACCACCACGCCTTTGCCCGCCGCCAAGCCGTCTGCCTTAATCACAATCGGCGCGCCTTTTTGGCGGACGTAGTCGTGCGCCGCGTCGGCCTGTTCGAAGGTTTGGTATTGCGCGGTGGGAATGCCGTGTTTTTGCATGAACGCTTTGGCGAAATCTTTGGAGCTTTCCAGTTGCGCCGCCGCTTTGGTGCAGCCGAAAATCGGCAGGCCTGCGGCACGGAAGTCGTCCACAATCCCTGCCGCTAGCGGCGCTTCGGGGCCGACCAGCGTGAAGGCGACCTGTTCGTCGCGGCAGAATCGGATTAAATCGTCGTGCGCCGTGAGTGCGATATTGCGCAATTTGGGTTCGGCCGCCGTGCCTGCGTTGCCCGGTGCCACAAAAACGGTTTCCACTTTGGGCGACTGTGCCAGTTTCCACGCCAGAGCGTGCTCGCGGCCGCCGTTGCCGATAACGAGTAATTTCATGGTGTCTGCTTTCTTAATGGATAGTGGATTAAATTCAAGCGAGGACAAGGCGGCAATGTTCGCCGTGTACAAGTAGTACATAAGGGCATTGGCAACGCTGTATTCGTTTGAATTGAATTCACTATATTGATAAATCAACAATAAAAAGCAGCCTGCACTTTGGCGATTGGATTGCCGCAAGGGTGCAGGCTGCCCGGCTTAATGTTCAATCTGTTCCGGCAAAAAGCCGCCGCTTTGGTGCGTCCAGAGTTTGGCATACAGGCCGTTGTTTTCCAAAAGCTGCGCGTGCGTGCCTTCTTCCACGATGCGGCCTTTGTCCAGCACGATGAGGCGGTCCATGGCGGCGATGGTGGAGAGGCGGTGGGCAATCGCAATCACGGTTTTGCCGTCCATCATTTTGTCCAGGCTTTCCTGAATGGCGGCTTCCACTTCGGAATCCAGCGCGCTGGTGGCTTCGTCCAGCAGCAGGATGGGCGCGTCTTTCAGCATCACGCGGGCGATGGCAATGCGCTGGCGCTGTCCGCCGGACAGTTTCACGCCGCGTTCGCCGACGTGCGCGTCATAACCCGTGCGGCCTTTCGCGTCCGACAGATTGGGAATGAAGTCGGCGGCTTCGGCGCGCAAAGCAGCCTGCACCATTTCTTCTTCGGTGGCTTCGGGGCGGCCGTAAACAATATTGTCGCGCACGGAGCGGTGCAGCAGGCTGGTGTCCTGCGTGACCAGGCCGATTTGGGCGCGCAACGATTCTTGGGTGATGTCGTTAATGTTTTGCCCGTCGATGGAAATCGTGCCGCTTTGCGGTTCGTAAAAACGCAGCAGCAGATTGACGATGGTGGATTTGCCCGCGCCGCTGCGGCCGATTAAGCCGACTTTTTCGCCCGCCTTAATGTGCAGGTTGAAGCCGTTGAGCAGCGGTTTGCCCGCTTCGTAGGAAAAGTCGATGTGTTCGAAACGGATGTCGCCGCGCTCCACTTTCAGCGGCAGGGCATTGGGTTTGTCCAAAATGGTGTGCGGTTTGGAGAGTGTAACCATGCCGTCCGACACGGTACCGATGTTTTCAAACAGCCGCGCCGATTCCCACATGATGAACTGCGACAAGCCGTTCAGCCGCAACGCCATGGCCGTTGCCGTGGCCACTGCGCCCGCGCCGACATGCCCGCCGTGCCACAACCAAATGCCCAGCGCGGCCGTGGAGAGCGTGAGCGACGAATTGATGATGAAACTGGAGGTGTGCAGCAGCGTGGCCAGCCGCATTTGCGCGTATACGGTCACCATAAACTCTTCCATCGACTGCTTGGCGTATTTGGCTTCGCGCGCGCCGTGCGAAAAGAGCTTCACGGTGGCGATGTTGGAATACGCATCGGTGATGCGGCCCGTCATCAGGCTGCGTGCGTCCGCCTGTGCCTGCGCGGTTTTGCCCAGTTTGGGCATCAGCGTTTTCATCATGACGGCAAACGACACAATCCACAGCGCGAACGGCACGAGCAGCCAGCTGTCCATTGCCGCCAGAATCAGGCCGGAGGTCAAAAAATACACCAGCACATACACCACCATGTCGGCAACGGTCATCACCACGTCGCGCACGGCCAGCGCCGTCTGCATGACTTTGGCGGACACGCGGCCGGCAAATTCGTCCTGATAAAAGCCGAGCGACTGGTTCAGCATCAGGCGGTGGAAATTCCAACGCAGGCGCATGGGGAACACGCCTTGCAGCGTTTGCAGGCGGATGTTGGACGCGGCGAAATGCCAGAACACGGCAAGTACCATCATCGCCGCCATGCCGAATATCGCCCAACCTTTTTCGGCGAACAGCGTTTGCGGCGTGTATTTGCCCAGCCAGTCCACCAGCTTGCCCATAAATTGGAACAGCAGGGCTTCCATGATGCCGATGCCGGCGGTGAACACGGCCAGCGCGAATATCCACGGGCGCACGCCCTCCAAGCTGCTCCAAATAAAGCGGAACGTGCCTTTGGCGGGCGTTTTCGGGGATTCGGAAGGATAGGGTTCGATACGGGTTTCGAACCAATGAAAAATTGAGTTTAAAAGTGTTTTCATAATGTCAGATAAGTGCAGGCTGCTTTTGGCAACAGAAAAAGCAGCCTGCACATAATTTCACAATCAATAGCGGAAGATTCGGTTTATGCCAGCGTGCCTTCGTCCAGCAGGGCATCGACAAACGCGCGTGCATTGAACGGGCGTAAATCGTCGATGCGCTCGCCCACGCCGATAAAGCGCACCGGAATGGCGCGGCTGCTGGCCAATGCCGCCAACACACCGCCTTTGGCCGTGCCGTCCAGTTTCGTTACGATAAGGCCGGTAACGCCCAAGGCATCATCAAACGCCACCACTTGGTTCACGGCGTTCTGGCCGATGTTCGCATCCAGCACCACGATGATTTCGTGCGGCGCATCAGGCATGGATTTTTGCAGCACGCGCTTCACTTTTTTGATTTCTTCCATCAAATGCAGCTGCGTGGGCAGGCGGCCGGCCGTGTCCGCCAAAACCACGTCGATTTTGCGTGCTTTCGCGGCTTCCACGGCATCGAAGCACACGGCGGCAGAGTCGCCCTTTTCCTGCGAAATCACCACCACGCCGTTGCGCTCGCCCCATTCCTGCAACTGTTCGCGTGCGGCGGCACGGAAGGTATCGCCCGCCGCCAGCATCACGCTTTTGCCTTGTTTTTGGAAATATTTGGCCAGCTTGCCGATGGACGTGGTTTTGCCCGCGCCGTTAATGCCGGCCATCATCATCACGAAAGGCTGGCCGTTTTCCGGCAGAACCAGCGGTTTTTCCAACGGTTTGAGCAAATCGTAAATCGCTTCTTTCAGCGCCTGGCGCAGCTCTTTACCGTCTTTCAGGCCGCGCAGCGACACGCGTTCGCGCACTTCCTTCATCAAATGTTCGGTCGCTTCGATGCCCATGTCGCTGGTTAGCAGCACGGTTTCCAGCTCTTCATACAAGTCTTCGTCGATTTTGCCGCCGCCGAACACGCCCGCCAGCGATTTGGCCATGTGGTTGCGCGATTTGTCCAATCCGCGCACCAGACGCGCCGTCCAGTTCAGCGGCTCTTCTTCTTCGGGCTGCACTTGCGGCGGCATTTCCGTAACGGCTTTGGGCGCTTCGGCTTTGGGCAAGGCAGCCTGCACGGATTCTTTGGTTTCAGTTTGCGCCGTTTTTTCAGCGGCGGTTTCTTTGGTTTCGCTTTGGGTTACATTTTCCGCAACGGTATTGTCCGCTTCGGGTTCAACGGCGGGTGCAGGCTGCTTTTCTTCGTCTGCGCTGTCGGGTTGGGCTGCCTGTTCGGCGGTTTGTGCGGATTCTTCGGTTTCGGATTGCGCTGTTTCTTCAGCGGCGGTTTCTTTGGTTTCGTTTTGGGTTACATTTTCCGCAACGGCGTTGTCCGTTTCGGGTTCAATGGCAGGTGCAGGCTGCTTTTCTTCATCCGCGTTTTCAGACAAAGCAGCCTGCACGGGTTCGGCAGGTTGTTCGGACGCAGGTTCGCCTGTGGGTTCTTGTGTGTCGGCTTCTGCGGTTTCGCTGCTGTGCGCCTCGCTGCTGCCTGTGTTTGCTTCAGCGGCAGGTGCAGGCTGCTTTTGTTGTTCGGTCGTGTCGGGTTGGGCAGGCTGTTGTGCAGTTTCGGTATTGGTTTGTGTTGGCGGCGCGTCTTTGGGTTTGCCGAATAATTTATTGATAAAACTAAACATGGCGCGGACTCGTTGGAATAAAAATGTTGATATTGTATCTGTATTTTGGCTGGCATCAAAGCGGTTTGTCGCCGTTGGGGGCGGTAATGGCGCGGTGTCGGCCTGCTGTGTCTCATTTTTATTTTAATCCGCTATATAATGCGCGTTTTGGGCAACGGGAGCGGCAAAATGTTGGAGATTCGGCGGTTGGACAAGCGGTTTGCGGATAAAATCGTGGCGGACGGCATTGATTTGCGCGTGGAGGCAGGCTGCCTGACGGCGGTTTTGGGCGCGTCGGGCAGCGGCAAATCCACGTTGTTGAACATGGTGGCTGGACTGCTGGCACCCGACGGCGGCGAAATCGTGTTGGGCGGCACGCTGTTGAATCCGCTGCCGCCGCAAAAGCGCGAAGTGGCAATGATGTTTCAGGATTTCGCCCTGCTGCCGCATTTGAATGTGTGGCAGAACGTGGCGTTCGGGCTGCGGATGCGCGGGGAAGGCAAGCGTGTTGCCCAGGAAAAAGCCGAACGGTTTTTGGCGCAGGTGGGCTTGCAGGATGCGGCCAACCGGCGGATTGATGCCTTGTCGGGCGGCGAAAAGCAGCGCGTGGCATTGGCGCGCGCCTTGGTGGGTGCGCCGAAAGTGCTGTTGCTGGACGAACCTTTTTCCAGCTTGGACACGGGATTGCGCGGGCAGTTGCAAACCTTGGTGCGCGAATTGGTGCGCCAATACGGGATTCCCGCGCTGCTGGTCACGCACGACCCGGCCGAAGCCGCATTGACGGCCGACCGGATGGCGGTTCTGCAACACGGCCGCATCGTCCAACACGACACGCCCGAACAACTGTTCCGCCGCCCCGTGTCCGAACCGGCGGCGCGGCTGCTCGGCTGCGTGAACGTATCGCCCAAATATTATGTGCCGCCCGAAGCGGTGTTGATTGGCGACGAACGCGGCATTCCCGTGCCGGTGCGCGCGTGCCAAAAGCAGCCTGCACTTTGGCGCATTGTGTTGCAGCACCCGAAATGGGGCGAGCTGGTGTGCTGGCACGCGCAACCCGTGGGCGACACCTGCCGCGCATGGGTGGACGAGGCGCAAGTGGTGCGGTTTGCCTGAACCGCCGCGGACATGGTTTCGGACGATGAAAAAGCAGCCTGCACTTGGAATTTGCCGTGCAGGCTGCTTTTAAAGCGTGGGTATGGCGGCGCAACGCTATGAATACCGTCCGCGTATGGTTTCGCTGTTCAAAAAGCAGCCTGCACACTTGCTTGCGAAAGCCCGAAAAATGCGGCGGCGGTGCGTTTGCCGTTCCTGTGTCGCAGGCGTAGAATAATAACCGTTATCAACAAAAAACGAGAGTCATCGCGATGGAAAACAATAAAATTTCGCCCAGCCAAATCAGCGTATTGTCCGAAACCATGTTGATTCCGTTGTGGGCGAAGGCGGTGGAATACGGCCGGCCGGACGCGCTGCTGACCGATGCGGAAGCGGCGCGTATGAAGGAGATGATTGACTATGATTTCGGCAAATTTGCGGGCGTGAAGGCTTCGCAGTCAGGCTGCTGCGGTAGGGCGGCGCTGATTGACGATGAAGTGCGGCGGTTTGCCGAAGCGCATCCGGACGGAGTGGTGGTGCAGCTTGGCGCGGGGCTGGACGCGCGCTATGAGCGTTTGGGGCGGCCGAAGCTGACGGCTTGGTACGATTTGGATTTGCCGGACGTACTGGATTTGCGGCGCTTGCTGCTGCCCGAATCGGGCAATCATTATCTGGCCGGTTCGCTGTTTGACGAGGATTGGGCGCGGACGGCGGCGGCACACGGCAAGCCGGTGTTGCTGGTGTCGGAAGGGGTGCTGATGTATTTTGAGGAAGCGCGGGTGAAGGAATTTTTTGCGATGGTGAACCGTGTGCTGCCGGGTGCGGAACTGGTGTTTGACGTGATTCCGCCGTTGTTGTTGAAACACGCGAAACAGCACGATGCGCTGGGCAAAATGGGAAAACCGCCGGAATTCAAATGGGCGCTGCCCGACCCGAAAGCGCTGGAAAGCTGGCTGCCGGGGCTGCGTGTGGAACGGGTCGGCAGCCTGATGGAGCGTTGTTTGCACCGCTATCCGTGGCTGTTGCGCCTGCTGTATAAAACGGCCTGGGGCAGGAAGAATGCTGACCAGAAAATCATCACGCTGCGATTCGGCGGTTGATTGTGTCATGGTTTCATGTGGTTAAAAAGTGCAGGCTGCTTTTTCATCGTCCCAAAGCAGCCTGCACTTTTTTATTTGTGCCGCTTATTTTTTCACCATAAACCAAAGTCCGAGCAGGGTGAGCAGCACGCCGCCGGCTTTCTGCCACGAAAAATGTTCGCCGAACAGCAGCAGACTCAACGGTATCAGCAGCAGCGCGGCCATGCCGTTCACCGCCACGCCGCCCCATTGCGGCGAACCGCCCACTTGGTAGGCCAGCAGGAAGCCCAGTTCGATAAGGATGATGCCCACGGCCACCAGCCATATGCGCCAGTTGCCCAACAGCGGCACGGCGGCGGCCAGTTCGGTTTTGCCCCAGAACGCAAAGGCGAGCAGGCACAGCAGCATGGCGATGCCGTAATAAATGCTCAGCACCAGCATGGGATGGGCGGTTTCGCCGTGCAGCGATTTCTGGCCGAGGTGGTAGCAGATGTTGCCGAGCGCGGCCACGAGCAGGAAGGGGAGGAATTTAGGCATTTTTTTCGTGGAATTTGGTTGGTGGAAGGGTGCAGGCTGCCTGAGTCGTCATCGCCAAAGTGCCAAACCCAGCAGCAACAGCAGCAACGCACCGCCCAGCATGCGCGTTTGCATGCGCGTGGGCTTGGGCGCGGACGGTTTTATCCAGCCGCATTTGCGCCCAATCCAAAACATCAGGCGCAGCAGGCATTCAATCAGTGTCGCGGCAATATCGATAAGCAGCAGGGGCAATTCGGCCATTGTCGGCCTTCCTTTCGGCTTTGGCGGCAAATTAAGATAAATATCTTACCCTGATTTTACGCCGCCATCATGCCCAAACAAAAGTGCAGGCTGCTTTTTCTGTTGCCAAAAAGCAGCCTGCACTTTGCGATTTATGCTTCTTTATTTATTCTCCAGCTTCGGAATCACCGCGCCTTCGCCCAGTTGCACCAATCCCGCTTGGGCGTAAACCCCCAGCTTGGCGCGGGTGTCGGAAATGTCCAAGTTGCGCATGGTGAGCTGACCGATGCGATCCAACGGAGTGAAAGCGGCGTTTTCCACTTTTTCCATGCTCAGGCGTTCCGGATGGTAGGTCAGATTGGGCGACTCGGTATTCAGAATCGAATAATCGTTGCCGCGACGCAATTCGAGGGTTACTTCGCCGGTAATGGCTTTGGCCACCCAGCGTTGCGCCGTTTCGCGCAGCATCAGCGCTTGGCTGTCGAACCAGCGGCCTTGATACAACAGGCGGCCGAGGCGCAGGCCGTTGATGCGGTATTGCTCGATGGTGTCTTCGTTGTGAATGCCGGTGACCAAACGTTCGTAGGCAATGTGCAGCAGCGCCATGCCAGGGGCTTCGTAAATGCCGCGCGATTTGGCTTCGATGATGCGGTTTTCGATTTGGTCGCTCATGCCCAAGCCGTGACGGCCGCCGATGCGGTTGGCTTCGAGGAAGAGTTCGACAGGATCGGCGTATTCTTTGCCGTTCAAGGCCACCGGAACGCCTTCTTCAAAGCGCACGGACACGGTTTCGGGTTTGACTTCGACACTTTCATCCCAAAACGCCACACCCATGATGGGTTTGACGATTTTGATACCGCTGTTCAGAAACTCTAAATCTTTGGCTTCGTGTGTTGCGCCGAGCATATTGGAATCGGTGGAATAGGCTTTTTCTACCGACATTTTGTATTGGAAGCCGTTGGCGATGAGGAATTCGCTCATTTCGTGGCGGCCGCCGAGTTCGTCGATAAATTGCTGGTCGAGCCAGGGTTTGTAGATTTTCAGCGCGGGGTTGGTGAGCAGGCCGTAGCGGTAGAAGCGTTCAATATCGTTGCCTTTATAGGTGCTGCCGTCGCCCCAGATGTTTACGTCGTCTTCTTTCATCGCGGAAACGAGCATGGTGCCGGTTACGGCGCGGCCGAGCGGGGTGGTGTTGAAATAGGGTACGCCGCCGGTGGAAACGTGGAACGCGCCGCATTGGATGGCGGCGATGCCTTCGTGCGCCAGCTGGCTGCGGCAGTCGATTAAGCGGGCGTTTTGTGCGCCGTATTCCATTGCTTTGCGTGGAATTGCGTAATCGTCTTCGTCGGGCTGGCCGAGGTTGGCGGTGTAGGCGTGGGGCAGTGCGCCTTTGAGTTTCATCCACAGCAGGGCGGCGGAGGTGTCCAGTCCGCCGGAGAAGGCGATGCCGACTTTTTGGCCGACGGGGAGGGTTTGCAGGATGGTGGCGTTGTTCTGGCTCATGATGCTCCTTTGTTTGGCAAGATGGTTGAAGGCTGGGATTGTGTGCCTAAACGTATGAACTTGTCCAGCCGGAACAGGCTACCTGAAAGCGCGGGCTCAACGAAGTTAAAGCCGGCCAGGTTTACGCACACGGCGCTTTCAGGTAGCCTGTGCGCCTTTTGTGTCATCTAGGGAGCGGGCAAATGGGCCGGCAAAATCCGCCGCTGCGGAAAATGATGGTTTGGTATGTGCTGTGTTCGGGGTTTTTCTGCGGGCTGCTCTACGGCGTGCTGGCGCTGCTGTGGAAGGCTGGCTGGCAGTCGCCGCAGGTCATGCTGCTGCGCCTGGCGGGGCTTAAAGGGCTGAGTATCGTGCTGATCTCGGCTGTCCACGGCCTGTGGCTGCTCGCACTGCCTGCCCTGCTCACCGGCGCGCTGGCGCAGCGGCTGGGTTGGCAAAACAATCTGCAAGGGCGGGCGGTGTCGGCTTTGGTGTGGACGCTGCTGACGGCGGCATTGTATGCCCTGCCGCAACTGGCGGGCGTGAATGTGCTGCCGGAATTCAACCGGCTGGTTGCCGCCATTTTGGGCGAGGCAATGCCTTTCCCCGCCGAGGCCATCAATCAGCTGATGTCCACGCCGCCGTGGTATGTGCTGCCCGCACTGTTTGCGGTTGGCGGCTGGCTCACGGCCATGATGGTGCTGCCCTACGAACCGGATGAAACTTGGGGCGACCGCACAGGCGAACGCGGCGAGCAGTGGTAAAAAGGGGGGCTGAGGCTACCTGAAAATGCAGGCGGGGCTGTTTTAACTTCGTTGAAGCTCATGCTTTCAGGTAGCCTCATCGATTTGGCGCAAGCCGCTTTCCCTCTACCCCGTAT
>ERZ773008.148-NODE-148-length-48287-cov-12.137751_pt1 | contig 48287 bp, 52 predicted proteins | sample MGYA00580664_ERZ773008 | MGnify/ENA primary metagenome ERZ773008 (study PRJEB29015, sample SAMEA2738016) | human oral metagenome | biome: human oral; feature: human-associated habitat; material: dental | place: China | collected 2048 ...
CAGTAAAAATGCGGGCGCACGCCGCCCACCAGCAGGTGGTTGCGGTTGTACATCAAATGCTGCGGCGTTACGGTGGCGGCCAAACGTTCGCCGCTTTCACACACCAGCCGCGCGGCTTCTGCGGTGGTGATGTGCTCGAACACGACTTTCAGATGCGGAATCTGTTCCAGCACGGGCTTCATAATCCGTTCGATGAACACGGCCTCGCGGTCAAAAATATCAATTTCGGGGTCGGTAACTTCGCCGTGCGCCAAAAACAGAATGCCTTGGTCGGCCATTTCTTCCAGCACGGGCAGCAGTTTGAACAAATCGGTCACGCCGCTGTCGGAATTGGTGGTGGCACCGGCCGGATAGAGCTTGAAGGCGGCAATGCCGGCTGCTTTGGCTTCGCGCACAGTTTCAACGGTGGTTTTGTCAGTGAGGTACAGGCTCATGAGCGGTTGGAAGCGGCCTTGGCGTTCGGGCGGCACGGCGGCCAGAATCTCTTCGCGGTAGGCCAGCGCTTGGGCGACGGTGCAGACGGGCGGTTTCAGATTGGGCATGATGAGTGCGCGCCCCATTTGCCGCGCGGTGAAGGGGACGACCGATTTCAACGCGTCTCCGCTGCGGACGTGCAGGTGGAAATCGTCGGGTCGGATAATGGTGAGGGTTTGCATGGTGTTTCTCGCCGGTTGTTATTTGTGTCGGATAACCAAGGTAAAAACTTCGTCGTGCCGGCTGCTTTCCATCAGGGTGTGCCCTGTGTGTTTGCAGAAGGCGGCAAAGTCGTCGGGTGCGCCGGGGTCTGTCGCCCAAACGGTCAAAACGCTGCCGGATTCGAGCTGCGCCAATGCTTTTTTGGTGCGCAATATGGGCAGCGGGCATTTCAGTCCGCGCAAATCCAATGTTTGGGCTTCGGTGGAATCGGTGTTCATGATGTTTCCTATCGTGTTGCGTTTATGCTTTGGTTTTCAGCCACATGCCCAAGCCGTAGCCCAATACGCCCAGCGTGCCGGTGATGAGGAAGATGATGCCTTTTTTGCGGGCGTTCGGGCAGAAATAATACAGCGCCAGGCTGAAGCTGAAAAAAACGGCCATGGCAATCCACAGCATTTTCGGGCTGTTTTTGTAGCGGTCGAGCGTGTAGCTTTCGCTTAGGACGACATACATCTGCCACAGCACGCTGAAGGCAATGAAGATGATGCCGGCCAGCAGGGATAAAACGGCGTAGTCTAGATAAGTCATTTGAATAGATTTTCTGTGTTCAAAAGCAGCCTGCACTTTATTGGGGCGGGGCCTTCAAGGTGCAGGCTGCTTTTTTATTGCGAATGATAAGGGCGCGACAACTCGTGCACCGCGTCAATCAGCACTTTGGCGTGTTCCGGGTCGGTGTGTTGGTTGATGCCGTGCCCCAAATTGAACACATGACCCGAACCCTTGCCGAAGCCGGCCAAAATCTGCGCGGCTTCTTCGCGGATGCGCTCGGGCGTGCCGAACAGCGCGAACGGGTCGAAATTGCCTTGCAGCGCCACTTTGCCGCCCACACGGGCGCGGGCTTGGGCAATGTCGGTCGTCCAGTCCAGCCCCAGCGCGTCCGCGCCGCATTCGGCCATCAGCTCCAGCCATTGCCCGCCGCCTTTGGCAAACACAATCACCGGCACGCGGCGGCCGTCGTGTTCGCGAATCAGGCCGCTGATAATCTGCTTGATATACGCCAAACTGAATTCCTGAAACGCGGCATGGCTCAACACGCCGCCCCAAGTATCGAAAATCTGCACCGCCTGCGCGCCCTGCTCGATTTGCGTGTTCAGGTATCGGGTAACGGCTTGGGCATTGATATGCAGGATTTTGTGCAGCAAATCGGGGCGGCTGTACATCATGGCTTTGATGGTGCGGAATTCCTTGCTGCTGCCGCCTTCCACCATATAGCACGCCAAGGTGAACGGGCTGCCGGAAAAGCCGATGAGTGGCACGCGGCCGTCCAAGGCTTTGCGGATGGACGACACGGCGTCGAACACATAACGCAAATCGTTCATGTCCGGCACGCGCAGAGCGGCAACATCGGCTTCGGTTTGCACGGGTTTTTGGAATTTCGGGCCTTCGCCGGTTTCAAAATACAGCCCCAAGCCCATGGCGTCCGGCACGGTCAGGATATCGGAAAACAGGATGGCGGCGTCCAAATCGTAGCGGTCGATGGGCTGGAGGGTTACTTCGGTGGCCAGTTCGGTGTTTTTGCACAAATCCATGAAGCCGCCGGCGCGGGAGCGCGTTTCGCGGTATTCGGGCAGGTAGCGTCCGGCTTGGCGCATCATCCAAATGGGCGTGTATTCAATGGGTTGGCGCAAAAGTGCGCGCAAAAAGGTGTCGTTTTTCAATGGGGGCATGATGGGGTTTTCCGAATAATCAAACGCGGCGATTATAGCAGATGTCCGGTGCAGGCTGCTTGCAAATCTTGGCGCAGCAGGCGTTGTGCGGCAGCTTCGTGCAGCTGCGGCGCGTGGACGATGAACACGTCTTCGGCGCGGTCGATGAGCGTGCTGATTTTGGCGTATTGCAGGCGGATGCGGTGGCGGCTGAAAATGCGGCTCAAATCGGCCAGCAGATACGGGCGGTTCGCCGCCACCACTTCGATGCTGAACTGCCCGCCTTCGGTTTCGGTAATGCCGATGTACGGCGCAATGGGGTTCCAGCGGGCGCGGCGGCTGGGTTTGGCAACGGACGGGGCTTTGCTTTGCCAACGGCCGTCCATGAATTGGGTCATGGCTTGGTGCAGGCTGCTTTCAGCGTGTTCGCGGTCGGCTTCGTTGCTGTGTTCGGGCAGCCCCAACACAAAGCTGTTGAGCGCGTATCGGTGTTCGGTGGTGAAAATCCGCGCGGTGGCAATGTCCAGGCGCAGCGCGGCAAAGAGTTCGCACAATTCGCTGAACAGACGGTCCCGGTCGGGCATATAGACGAACAGTTGCAGGCTGCCTTCCGCGTCGCCCGGACGGATGTCGAAGCAGGCGGCTTCCGGGTCGCGCACCAGAATGCCGAGCTGCCACGCGGCGGTTTCGGCGGGAAAACGTGCAAAATACGCTTCGCCCAGCATGGCGAACAGGCGGCGGATGGTTTTGTCGTCCGCGCCTTGCGCTTTCAGTGCGTTATGCACGTTTTGCTGGCGGTTTTCAGGCAACACGGTGTGCAGGCTGCCTGCCAAATAGGCGTGCGCGGAACGGTACAGCGTTTGCAGCAGTTGCGCTTTCCATGCCGTCCAGAGCTTCGGATTGGTGCCGCGTATATCGGCCACGGTGAGCAGGTAAAGTGCGGTGAGCCGTTCGGGCGTTTGCACTTTTTCGGCGAAGCGGCGCACCACTTCGGGGTCGTGGATGTCTTCTTTCTGTGCCGTCGCCGCCATCAGCAGATGTTCGCCCACCAGCCATTCGACCAGTTCGCCGTCCGCTTCGGGCAGCGCGTGGTCTTCGGCAAACTGGCGCGCATCCGCCCTGCCCAGCCGCGCGTGGTCGCCGTTGCGACCTTTGGCGATGTCGTGGAACAGGGCGGCCAGATACAGCAGGTGCCGCTGCGGGAAGTCGTGCATCAGCGTGGCGGCAAACGGCAATTCGTGGCTGTGCTCTTCCATGGCCAAACGGCGCATGTTGCCCAGCACGGTGAGGATGTGGTCATCAACCGGATAAATGTGGAACAAATCGTGTTGCAGCAAGCCGACGATTTTGTACCAGTTCGGCAGGTATTTCGCCAGCAGGCCGTACAAATTCAGAAAGCGCATGATGTGGGTCAGGCCTTTGCCCGTTTTGAAAAATTGCAAAAACAGGGCGCGGTGCCGTTCATTGCGGTAAAACGCGCCGTCCGTTTTGCGCGCTGCCGCCCACCATGCGCGCAGGGTTTTGGGGGCGACGCCGTTCACATCCGAATGCTGCTGCCACATTTGCAACAGGATAAACAGGTGTGCAGGCTGCTTTTGAAACAGCAGCAAATCTTTGGCGGCGATTTTGTTGCCGATTTGGAAATAATGCGCGTCCAAATCGTGCACGATGCGCGGATACGGCAGCGACACTCGTTCGCGCAACATGGGAATCAGGATGCCATTCAGCTGCATGACCGTTTTGGCGGTGCGGTAGAAATCGCGCATCAAATGCTCGATGCCGGTTTGTTTGTCGGGGCGGCACAAATCGCGGTTTTCCGCCAGCGTGCCCTGCAAATCGAAAATCAGGCGGTTTTCTTCGCGTCCCGCCGCCAAATGCAGTTCGATACGGATTTGCGCCAAACGGCGGTGGCTGCTGCGGAGCAGGCCGGCTTCCATGCGGGTGATGATTTTGTCGCGCGCCAACGCATAAAAATCCGTGTGCAGCCCCTGCGCCCGTGCCAGCCACAGCATGGTGTGGATGTCGCGCAGGCAGCCTGCACCGTTTTTCACGTCCGGTTCCAGCGGAAAGCCGGCATATTTGTCGTGCCGCTGCTGCATTTCCAGCAGCTTGCCGTCCATGAACGACACCGTGTCGCGCCGCACATTTAGCGCATTCACGGCACGCTCTGCCAATGCGCGGTCGCCGCAAAGGAAGCGCGCTTCCAGAAACGCCGTATCCGCCGTCAAATCTTCGTCGGCCGCTTGCAGCAGCTGTTGCAGGCTGCCTGTCTTCACCGCCGGCCGCAGCCCGCCGTCCCATAATGCCTGCACGAATCGGGCAATGCTTTCCTGCGCTGCCGCATCCGGCTCATCTGCCGCCACCACCGCCAAATCCACATCGGAATGCGGATAAAGCTCGCCGCGCCCGTAGCCGCCAATGGCCAGCAGGCACAGGCCGCCATCGGCAAAATGCGCCGCCCAAACGGAGGCAATCCAAGCATCCGCCGCCTGCGTGTGCGCCTGAAAAAACGCCAGCGGGTTGCGCTGCGCCTGATAGGCTTCGATGGCTTGCCATTTCTGCGATTGGAAGGTTTCGAGCGGGGTCATGGGCGTGTCCTTTCGGGAAGGTTCCGGGGGATGCGGGCGGACGCAAAAGCAGCCTGCACCGTGGGGCGGCGTTGCGCCGAGCCGAAATTTTACCCGACTATCTGCCACAAACGCACTATATCGTTTAAAATAAGCCTTTTTTTGCAGGCTGCCTTTCATGATGTACGATTTGTTCCGCCCGTTGATTTTCAAATTAGACCCCGAAACCGCGCACGGCCTGACGCTGAAAAGCCTGGCCTGTGCCGAACGCATCGGCCTGCTGCCGAACGTGAATCCGCGCACGTCGCCCACCACGCTGATGGGGCTGCACCTGCCTAATCCCGTGGGTTTGGCGGCGGGTTTGGACAAAAACGGTGAATATATCGACGGCTTGGCGGCTTTGGGTTTTGGCTTTATCGAAATCGGCACGGTCACGCCGCGCCCGCAAAGCGGCAATCCGAAGCCGCGCCTGTTCCGCGTGCCGGAGCATTTTGCCGTGATTAACCGCATGGGCTTCAACAACGACGGCATCGACCGCCTGATTGCCAACGTGCAGCGCGCCAAATACCGCGGCGTGCTGGGCATCAACATTGGCAAAAACGCCGATACGCCGATGGAAAACGCGGCGGACGATTATTTAATCGGACTGGAAAAGGCCTATCCGTTCGCATCGTATATCACCATCAACATTTCATCGCCGAACACCAAAAACCTGCGCGCGCTGCAAGGCGGGGACGAATTGAGCCGTCTACTGGAAACGCTGAAAAACCGTCAAAGCAGCCTGCACGCGGAACACGGCCGCTATGTGCCGCTGGCGGTGAAAATCGCGCCCGATTTGGACGAGGCGCAAATCGCCGATATTGCCCATGTGGCGGAACAAACGCAGATTGACGGCATCATCGCCACCAACACGACCATCGACAAATCGTCTTTGGGCGCACACCCTTTGGCGCAGGAAGCCGGCGGATTGAGCGGTGCGCCCGTGCGCGAGCCGAGCAACCGTGTGTTGCAGGCGCTGGCGGAAACCCTGAAAGGCAAAATCCCCGTTATCGGCGCGGGCGGCATTTTGAGCGGTGCGGATGCGGTGCGGAAAATGCAGCTTGGCGCGCAGGCGGTGCAGTTGTACAGCGGCATGGTGTACCGCGGGCCGAAGCTGGTGGAGGAATGTTTGCAGCACATCCGCGCCGCGCAAGACATCTTCAAAGGCCTGCCGAACCACTGATTACACGCGGGCTGCCGCATGCAAAAGCAGCCTGCACTTTACCATTTCAAATGCGGCAACCCGCCCCGTGCAGCAAACAGGGTGCAGGCTGCTTTTTCCCACCCCGTCCCGAAAGGATAAACCCATGAGCAAAAACATTATTCACAGCGACAACGCCCCTGCCGCCATCGGCGCATACAGCCAAGCCGTCCGCGCCGGCAACACGGTGTATCTGAGCGGCCAGATTCCGCTCGACCCGAAAACCATGGCGCTGGTGTCCGACCAGTTTGCCGAGCAGGCGCACCAAGTCTTCAAAAACCTGAAAGCCGTGTGCGAAGCGGCAGGCGGCAGCTTGAACGACATCGTGAAAATCAATGCCTACCTGACCGATTTGTCCAACTTCGCCGTGTTCAACGAAGTGATGGGCCAATATTTTGCCCAGCCGTTCCCCGCCCGCGCGGCAGTGGGTGTGGCCGCCCTGCCCCGCGATGCGCTGGTGGAAGCCGAAGCCGTGATGGTGTTGGCTGATTAAGTATTTGATTAAACGGGGTGCAGGCTGCTTTTTCCTGCGCCCTGATTGAGTATCGAGAAGAAATCCATGACACAGAAATCCCATTATTTCGCCGAAAAATACGGCATGACCCCCACGCATTCCGCCGTTGTCGAAGCCGTGGAAACATTCGGCATCGCCCCCTGCCGCGCATTGGATTTGGGCTGCGGACAAGGACGCAACGCCCTGTATCTGGCGCTGAACGGCTTTGACGTTACCGCTGCGGACTACAATCCCGGCGGCGTGCAGCAGCTGGCGCAACTGGCGGCGCACGAAAACCTGCCCGTGCAAACGCAGGTGTACGACATGAACCAAGCCGCTATCGAAGGCGAATACGGCCTGATGGTGGCCACCGTCGTCTTCATGTTTTTGCAGCGCGACCGCGTCCCCGCCATCATTGCCGATATACAGGCGCACACCGAAGCGGGCGGCTGCAACCTTATCGTCTCCGCCATGGACACCGCCGACTTCCCCTGCCACATGCCCTTCTCGTTCACCTTCAAAGAGAACGAATTGCGCGATTATTACGCCGGCTGGGAAATGCTGGATTACCGCGAAGAAATCGGTTCCATGCACGCGCGCGATGCGGCAGGCAACCCCGTCCAGCTCAAATTCGTGACCATGTTGGCGAAAAAGCCTGCGGCATAAGGTGCAGGCTGCTTTTTCGGCCGTGTGCCGCCCATCTCCCACCCGAACCCTTCTTTTGTTTTTATGCAACCGCAATACTATATCGGCCTGATGTCCGGCACCAGCATGGACGGAGTAGACGCCGTCCTCATCGCCATGCACGGCAGCCGCTGGCACGCCGCCGAAGCCCATGCCTTCCTGCCCTATCCCGATGATTTGAAACAGCGTTTGCTGGCATTGCAGCCGGTGGGGCAAAACGAGCTGCACCGCAGCCAAATGCTGGCGCAAGAATTGTCGTGCCTATATGCCGAAGTGGTGCAAAAACTGCTGCGCGAAACGCAAATGCAGCCTGCACACATCCGCGCCGTCGGCTGCCACGGCCAAACCGTGCGCCACGCCCCTGAACACGGATACAGCGTCCAGCTGGCCAACCTGCCGCTTTTGGCAGAGAAAACGGGCATTTTTACGGTGGGCGATTTCCGCAGCCGCGATTTGGCCGCCGGCGGGCAAGGTGCGCCGCTGGTGCCAGCGTTCCACCAAGCTGTGTTCGCGCAGCCCGGAAAAACCGTTGCCGTGCTGAACATCGGCGGCATTGCCAATATCAGCGTGCTGCCGCCCGACCGTCCACCGTTCGGCTTCGATACCGGCGCGGGCAATATGCTGATGGACGCTTGGACGCAGCACGTTTGGTCGCAGCCGTACGACAAAGACGGGCGGTTGGCGGCGCAGGGGCAGGTGTTGCCCGATTTGCTGGCGCAATGGTGCCGCCATCCTTATTTCGCCCGGCCGTATCCCAAATCCACCGGCCGCGAACTGTTTTCGCTCGACTGGCTGCTCGCGCAGTTGCAGGGCCATGAATCGCCGCACGACGTGGCGCGCACGCTGGTGGAGTTCAGCAGCAAAACCATTGCCGATGCCTTGGTGCAGGCTGCTTCTGATGCGGAAACGGTGTATGTGTGCGGCGGCGGCATTGCCAATCCGACCCTGATGGGCAGCCTGCAACAACGGCTCGCGCCGCACGGTATGCAATGGCGCAGCACCGCAGAATTGCAGCTCGACCCGCAGTGGGTGGAAGCCGCCGCGTTCGGCTGGCTTGCCGCGTGCTGGTGCCTGCAAATGCCTGGCAATCCGCACCATGCCACCGGCGCGAACCGACCGCTGATTTTAGGTGCAGGCTGCTTTGCCTGAACCGCGTAACCCATCCTACCCACCGCCATGCCGACCCTGACCGACCACATCAACCGATTACTGCCGCAAACCCAATGCCGCGAATGCGGCTATGCAGGCTGCCTGCCCTATGCGCAAGCCCTTGCCGAAGAACACGCCGACATCCACCTGTGCAAGCCCGGCGGCGAAGCCGTGCTGCACGACTTATCCCGACTGCTGCACCGCCCGGTCGAACGCGCTGCACCGCCGCACCAAAACGTGGTGGCGTATATTGACGAAGCCGTCTGCATCGGCTGCACTGCCTGCATCCGCGCCTGTCCGGTCGATGCGATTATGGGCGCGTCCAAGCTCATGCATACCGTGTTGGCGGACGAATGCACTGGCTGCGGACTCTGTGTGCCGCCCTGCCCCGTCGATTGCATTGATTTGCTGCCCAGCGCGCACGCTCACCTGCCCATCGCCCATGATTTGGCGGACGACCCAAGCAGCGAGCGTTTTGCCGCCGCCGCACACGCCAAAGCCCGTTATGACAACCGGCAGGCACGGCAGGCGCGCGAAGCCGCCGAACGCAAACACCAGCACGCCGAACGCGCCGCGCAAATCAAAGCCGACACGCAAAAAGCCGATGCACCGAAAACCAACGTGCAGGCTGCTTTGAACCCTGCCGCACTCATCGCCCAAGCCATGGCGCGCGCCCAAGCACAGCAAAACCAGCGCGTCGTGCCCAGCAACCGCGAAGAATTCCGCCGCGAGCAAGTGCGGCAGGCGCAGGAAAAAGCCACCTACCGCCGCCATATGCACGATGCCCAGCACGGCAGCGGCGAACAGAAAGCCGCTGCCATTGCCTGGCTGCAACGCCACAAAGCCGAGCAGGAAGCACAAAACGAATCCAAATCCATTTAAGTTCAAAGAGAAACACATGACTTCAAAAAACAAAACCGGCTTGAAACGCGGGCTCGACGCCCTGATGGGCAGCAGCCATGTCGATGTGGGTAGCGGCGACCAGCTGCGCCAAATCCCGATTCAGAAAATCCAAACCGGCCGCTACCAGGCGCGTGTGCAAATGCAGGACGAAGCCCTGTACGAATTGGCGGAATCCATTAAAGCGCAAGGCATCATCCAGCCCGTCATCGTGCGCGAATACGGCTTGGACAGCTACGAACTCATCGCAGGCGAGCGGCGTTGGCGCGCGGCACAACTGGCCGGGCTGACCGAATTGCCCGCCGTGGTGAAGCAGGCCAACGACAAAACTGTGATGGCGATGGGGCTGATTGAAAACATCCAGCGGGAAAACCTGAATCCGATTGAAGAAGCGCAAGGCCTGCGCCGTTTGATTGACGAATTCGAACTGACCCACGAAACCGTTGCCGAAGCCGTGGGACGCAGCCGCAGCGCGATTTCCAACAGCCTGCGCCTGCTGAAACTGCCCGAACCGGTGCAGGAGATGCTGTTCCAGCGCCATTTGGAAATGGGACACGCGCGCGCGCTCATCAACCTGCCGGTGAACGAGCAGCTGGATTTGGCGCAGAAAGCGGTGAAAAACGGCTGGTCGGTGCGCGAAACCGAACGCCGCAGCCAGCTGGCGCAACAAGGCAAAAGCGTGAAGCCCGCCGCCAAAATCGACCCGGATGTCGCACGCTTGGCGGAGACACTGACCGAGGCTTTGGGCGTGAGCGCGGAAATCAAAACGCGAGACCGCAAAAAAGGCAAAATCGTGCTGCATTTCGATTCTGCCGACACGTTCGCCGCACTGATGAAACGTCTGGATATTAAATTGGACGAATAAGCGGCGGCAAATGAAAAAGCAGCCTGCACTTTCGGAAACGGTGTTCCAAAGTGCAGGCTGCTTTTTTGGTCGGAATCACGCAGGGTTCATTGCCAGCCATTGTGTTTGCTTGGCTTTGGCGCGGCCGCTTTGCAGGGCTTCTTTGGCCAGCGCCACGCCCTCGGTCAAATTGCCGCAGACATTGGCCGCATAGAGGCCGGCAGCCGCGTTCAGCAGCACAATATCGCGGGCGGCATCGGGCGCACGGTTTTCCAGCACCGCGTTCATCAGCGCCATCGACTGTGCCGCATCGTCCACTTTCAAATCGTCCAAATCAGCATAGACCGGCAGGCCGAAATCTTCGGGGGAAATGTCGTATTCGTGGATTTCGCCGTGCTGCAATTCAGCCACGCGCGTGCTGCCCGTAATCGTGATTTCATCCAAACCGTCGCTGCCGTGCACCACCAGCGCATGCTCCGAACCGAGCTGCTGCAACACGCGCGACAAAATACCGCACAAATCGCGGTGGAACACGCCGATCAGTTGGTTTTTCGCGCCGGCAGGATTGGTCATCGGGCCCAAAATATTGAAAATCGTGCGGAATCCCAATGCCTTGCGCACGGGGGCGACGTGGCGCATGGCGGTGTGGTGGTGCTGGGCAAACATGAAGCCGACGCCGCATTCGGCAATTTGCTGCGCAATGGCTTCGGGCGACGGATTCAGCGACGCGCCCAGCTGCTCCAACACATCGGCCGCACCGCTGGACGAAGACACAGAACGCCCGCCGTGTTTCGCCACCTGTGCCCCTGCGGCGGCCGCCACAAACATGGACGTGGTGGAAATATTGAAGGTTTTGGCACCGTCGCCGCCTGTGCCGACAATGTCCACCAAATGCGGCAGCGGCGCCACGGGCACTTTTACGGCAAATTCGCGCATCACGCTGGCGGCGGCGGCAATTTCCGACACGGTTTCCACTTTAATGCGCAGGCCGACCAAAATGCCAGCAATTTGTTCGGGCAGTACTTCGCCGCGCATGATTTGGCGCATCAAATCCTGCATTTCATCGTAAAACAATTCGTTGTTGTCAATCAGCCGTAGGAGGGCTTGTTGCGGTGTTATCATGATGATTCCTTTTGTGTTTTGAACAATAAACAAAGTGCAGGCTGCTTTTGGCGCGTCATGGCTTGCCCATATCGACCGATATTATAGTCGAATACAAGCGTGCACCCAACCGGCGTGCAGGCTGCTTTCGTGTTGCGCGGCGAATGCGGTCGGCACCATCCGAAAGCAGCGTGCACTCATTTGCCGCCATCGACCGGTTTGAATTTATGGTATAATCCGGCGTTTTTGTGATTGGCGGATAATGATGTGGGAGCCGCATTAGAGCAGGCAGGCTGCACCATCTGATAAAGCCGCCAAGGAACACGATATGCATATTAAAATCTTGCTGCCGCTCGCCGCGTTGATGCTGTGCGCCGCACTGCCCGCTCAAGCCGAACCGACGTGCAACGAATACGACCCGCCCGAATACCGAAGCCGTTGGAACGTGCATAGCCATCATATCTGCCGCTATCCGCACTCTACGCTCAATGCCGCTTATGTGGATTGGCGCAACTGGATGGTGCAGATAGACGGCCCCAAAGCCCTGCTGCCCAAGCTGCCTGCCCGCAGCAGAACCGTGAAGCCCACGGACATAGAATACGAATACGGTTTGCGGGAAATCGTGTACACCCTCACACCCGACCAAGTTACCGTGCTGATTAGCGAAAAAGACGGCGAATCTGTTTACCGCTTCCGCCTGCGCGACGGTTATGTGGAAATGCACGGAACGAATAGCACCAGTGTGGAAATATACTGAACGTATAGCTCTGATAGATGATTTTCGGCGTGCAGGCAGCCTGCACCTGTTTGCCGCCAGCGTATGGTTTGAATTTATGGTATCATTCAACGTTTTATGATTGGCAGACACTATTACCGCACCAACGCGCCATATTTTCATACAGCCCGTTGCAGGGAGCATACAACATCGTGATTATCGTACAAATTCGCACCAATCAAATCACCATCGAACACAACGGCATCGCGGTGGAGCATCGCGGCACATTCAGCAACAGCCGTATCATCGTTGCATCTTTTCAGCAGTTTGTGAACGACTTACAGGCAGCCCTAAAACTAGCTGCCGACAAAAAAATCTATACTCCGCCCGGCAAATTCATGGGGCGTCTGTTGTCCACGCCCGTTTGCATCGACGTGCGCGAAGAGCTGGCAGGCGGCTTAACGCAAGTCGAAGCCAAATGCCTATACGACTGCCTGCTGCATCTGAACGCCGTTACCTTGAAAGATGAAAACTGCATCCTGTATCAAGGGCAATCTTGGGCAGAGGCAAACGGGTAACCCGTTTCCATTTCGTTTGATGATTTTTAGGCGTGCAGGCAGCCTGCACGTAGATTCTCCAAAAGACTATGACACCATTGCAATCCCTCACCGCTGTTTTACTCTGCGGTATTATCTTTCAGGCAGCCGCACAGGATATTCCGCCGCCGTTTCGGGGCGAATGGCTGGGGTGGCGTTGGCAACAAGGGCACGAACGGCCGGTGACGCAGGCGCTGATACGCGATTACTGCCGCAACGGCACGCGTTTTGCCGATGAAGAAACCGAACTGACCATCCGCAGACAGTTTGTCCGCGAGCAATATGCCGAAGGTGCGCGCGACTTCAACCGTCCAAAACTGTCTGCCACCACACCGGACAAAATTGCCGGAACGCTGGCGGGTGCCTACGACCATTCGCCCCGACCACACCGGGAAACGTTTGAATGGCGGCTGGAAAACGGCAATACGCTCATCGTCCGCAATGGCAGGCAGCCTGCACAAACCTTTTACCGCTGCCGTTGATTTCAGACAGCCTGAAACCCGCTGCCAATCAAAAGGGAAACCGACATGAATGCCGCCAAAATACTGCTCCTTGCCCTCTGTTGCACCACGCTCGCCGCCTGCGTCCGCCTGCGTTATCCGTTTCCCAAACCCTATGTCGCCGTCAGGGGACAGCCCTATTATTGAATCGATGGTGACAAAGTGTTCAACTGCTTCATTATCAGCAGTTCGGCAGGACACGGTTACCAAACCCGCAACGACCCCTGCCGTTTCAGCCACAATGGCAACTTTAACGCAACCAATTTGAAAGGCGCGGGTTTCCTTTTGGACGGCGCGGTGATTGTGGAATCCTCCGTGCCCTTGCTGATAGGACCGTTCGGCCCAATTTCCTCCTACGACAAAAGGGTTTCCTTCCCTATTGTGATTCAAGTGGTCGAACCCGACAGCCCCCTGCTGGCCAAATGCCGCCGCGTGGATTATCGGCAGGCGGAAACCAAAGGCGGTTACCGTGGGGATGCCGTGGTCTACGACTGCGGTGGAAACCACTGAATAAGGTCGCTCAAACCCTTTTTCAGGTAGCTTGCAAACCGTTTTGACAAAAACCGACAATGAAACTGAACAGAAAAATTATCCCTCATACCGTAAAAAATAAAACCGCTAACCGAATCGGTGGGAATATGCCTGCTTGGTTCTCGAACAAAATCAACCTACTTGCCAATTTGAACTTTTACGCCAGTTTCGAGCATCCGTTTGACAGCGGGCAAGCCATATCCCTGTTCATCCCCAGGGATCATGCCGTCCTGTTACAGGGAAAAATTTACCCGAACTGCGCCATCAAAGTATTCGTCCACCCCCATTCCGATGAGGGTGGCGACACTCGGCATTCATGCCCCGACGTGGAAAAAACCTATTTCGCCGGCTTTACGGAAAACGAAGATGATGAAGGCGTGGTGCAGGCGGGTGGCATGCCGCAATGGATACAGGACGAAGAATATTATTGGGCGGATTTAGAAAAAGACGGATACGTTTTTTTCATGCAAATTGATGAAGCACTTTATCCCGACGATTTGGTAACGGGCTCGTATCCGTTCGATTTCGGCGCACTGTATCTGTATTGCAAACCTAGCAATATGTGCGATATCGTTGCGGGATTTTGGCAAAATTCATAACCGAAAGGCAGTCCGAGATCCCATTTTCCAGGCACCCAGAAAAGCAGCCTGCACCCCCATTTTTAAACCATTCCCAACCAAAGAACCACCTATGACAGAACCAACCCAACAAGAATACGGCGCCGACAGCATCCAAGTCCTCGAAGGATTGGAGGCCGTGCGCAAACGCCCCGGCATGTATATCGGCGACACGCAAGACGGCTCCGGCCTGCACCACATGGTGTTCGAAGTACTCGACAACGCCATTGACGAAGCGCTGGCCGGTTACTGCGACAACATCACCGTGACCATCAACGCCGACGAATCCATCACCATCAAAGACAACGGGCGCGGCATCCCCACCGGCATCCACCCCAAAGAAGGCCGCTCCGCCGCCGAAGTCATCATGACCATCCTGCACGCGGGCGGCAAGTTCGACAACAACAGCTACAAAGTCTCCGGCGGCCTGCACGGCGTGGGCGTGAGCGTGGTGAACGCGCTTTCCGACTGGCTGAAACTCACCATTTGGCGCGAAGGCAAAGAGCATTTCGTCGAATTCAAACGCGGCGAAACGGTCGAACCGCTGAAAGTGGTGGGCGAATGCAGCCCCGACAAACACGGCACGCGCGTGCAGTTCCTCGCCAGCGAAGACACCTTCGGGCTGGTGCAGTATAAATTCGAAACGCTCGCCAAGCGCATCCGCGAATTATCGTTCTTGAACAACGGCGTGAAAATCGAACTGTTCGACAAACGCGACGGCAAGCACGAAAACTTTGCCGAATCGGGCGGCGTGGTCGGCTTTGTGAACTACATCACCGGCAGCAAAAAACCGCTGCACGAAAAAGTGTTCTACACCATCGGCGAAAAAGACGGCATGACCGTGGAATGCGCCATGCAGTGGAACGACAGCTATCAGGAATCCGTGCAGTGCTTCACCAACAACATTCCGCAGCGCGACGGCGGCACGCACCTCACCGCCCTTCGTGCCGCGATGACGCGCACGATTAACCAATATATCGAAGCGAACGAAATCGCCAAAAAAGCCAAAATCGACACTTCGGGCGACGATATGCGCGAAGGCCTGACCTGTGTGCTGTCCGTGAAGCTGCCCGATCCGAAATTCTCTTCCCAAACCAAAGACAAGCTGGTTTCCAGCGAAATCGCGCCGGTGGTGAACGAAGTGCTCAGCCAAGCCCTGCACGACTTTTTGGAAGAAAATCCGCAGGATGCCAAAATCATCTGCGGCAAAATCGTGGAAGCCGCCCGCGCCCGCGAAGCCGCCCGCAAAGCCCGCGAACTCACGCGCCGCAAAGGCGTAATGGACGGCTTGGGCTTGCCGGGTAAGTTGGCCGACTGCCAGGAAAAAGACCCTGCGTTATCCGAGCTTTATCTGGTGGAGGGCGATTCCGCCGGCGGCTCGGCAAAACAAGGCCGCGACCGCAAATTCCAAGCCATCCTGCCGCTCAAAGGCAAGATTTTGAACGTGGAGCGCGCCCGCTTCGAGCGCATGCTCGCCAGCCAAGAAGTCGCCACGCTGATTACCGCGCTGGGCACAAGCATCGGCAAGGAAGAATTCAATCTGGAAAAACTGCGCTACCACCGCATCATCATCATGACCGATGCCGACGTGGACGGCGCGCATATCCGCACCTTGCTGCTCACCTTCTTCTACCGCCAAATGCCCGAACTGGTGGAACGCGGCTACATCTACATCGCCCAGCCGCCACTTTATAAAGCCAAAGCCGGCAAACAGGAACGCTACCTGAAAGACGAACAGGAAAAAGACGAATTCTTGCTCGGATTGGCGGTGGACAAAGCCAAAATCGTTTCCGGCAGCCGCATGATTGAAGGCGCGGAACTGCTGAAACTGGCAAAACAATTCCTTTATGCGCGCAACACCATTGCCGAAGAAAGCCGCGTGATTGATGCCGCCGTGCTGCGCGCGCTGATTGACATCGAACCGATTAGCTTGGACAGCGAAACGAACGCCAAAGCCGCCATTACCGCGCTTTCAGGCAGCCTGCACAACCAAGAAGTCGCGTTGGAGTATGTGGCGGGACACGACGGCGGACACTTCGTCAAAATCACGCGCCAGCTGCACGGCAACGTGATGGTGTCCTATCTCGACCAGAAATTTGTGGACAGCAAAGCCTATCAGGTGCTGCGGAAAACCGCCGAACAGCAGCGCGGTCTTATCGGCAAAGACGGCGCGGAGCTTTACAAAGGCGAAGGCGAACCGCAGCACGTCGCCACGTTTGAAGAAGCCTTGGACAGCCTGCTGCAATCCGCGCAAAAAGGCATGACCATCCAGCGCTACAAAGGCTTGGGCGAGATGAACCCCGAGCAGCTTTGGGAAACCACCATGGATCCCGCCGTGCGCCGCCTGCTGAAAGTGCGGATTGAAGACGCGATTGCCGCCGACGAAACCTTTGTGACCCTGATGGGCGACGAAGTGGAACCGCGCCGCGCCTTCATCGAAACCAACGCGCTGGTGGCGCAGAATATCGATGCGTAACGCCTGGGCGTGAAAAAGCAGCCTGCACTTCGGATTTTTCAAGGTGCAGGCTGCCTGCATATCGTCTCCCTCCTGTTTTTGAAAAGGACAATCCCATGAAACCTCTGCTTATCTGCATGGCGCTGCTGTGCTGCCAAACGGTTGCCGCCGAAACCCTGTTTTCCTGCCAGGCAGGCAAAGACCGCTACGAACTGAACCTCAACGGCAGCCGGCTGGTGCTTTCCCGCAACGGTCAAAAATTGTCGGATACTGCCGCCGCATCGGCAATACAAAGCCATACCCCAGCAACCATCAGCCTGTTGGTGCAAAACAAAGACCGCGCCGACAATATGTATCAAATCACGGATTACAAATCGCCCTCTGCTGCGTTGCCCACGGGGATTCTGCATAGCTATGTGGTCGGCCGACACGATAGGCAATTCAAGACCGTCGCGTGCAGCCGAATCACCCGCAGCCTGTACCGTGCCGATTTGTCGGCCATTCCGCGTGAAGATTTCTCGGAGTCTTGGGATTTTTACAAAGATTTCGACAACGGCGGGCAGAAATAAGGCAGGAAGCAGCACCACAGGCACGCATATCGGTTTGCCGAAATGATAAATTTCGGGCCGATGGCAGCCTGCACTCGGATTTTTCGAGGTGCAGGCTGCTTTTTATAGTGGATTCAAATAAAACGGAGACCAATATGAACGACCTCATCAACCGCTTGGAGAACAACCGCTTTATTGACGATGTCCGCCAGAACCTGACCTTCAATGCTACCGAATACGCCGCACTCATCGCCCTGTTGCAGGAAATCGAAACCCGCACCCGCCGCCGGAAAACCATCGACAAAAGGCTGGCGTCCTCGTTGTACGAAATCCACAAACTGGTGTGGATTTGGCACCTCAATTTAAAGCACGACCCGAATCATCAAGACCGAAGCATTGTGGCGGAACTGGAAGACGCATGGTTTGAGCTGGGCGCGCTCATCGGCGAAAGAATATTGGCGGCGGATTAGCGGCTTCGCCCCTATTTCAGGCAGCCGGAAAAGCAGCCTGCACCCCGAAACCGCACCGCCAAGAAAGCCGCCCGACATGAAAACCCTTTATCTTATCCGCCACGCCCAATCCGCCGCCAATGCAGGCGGCATCAGCTTGCCCGACCGTGAAATCCCCCTATCTGCCGAAGGTGCGCGGCAGGCCGCCGAACTCGCGTGCAGGCTGCCTGCAAACTGCCGCGTCTTCGTTTCCGAAATGCGCCGCACGCACGAAACCGCCGCGCCTTATTGCGCCCGATACGGCGTCCGCCCCGAAACCCTGCCCTGCCTGAACGAGTTTTCCTACCTGCCCTTCGCCGCCGTGCAGGGCTTGGATGCCGCCGCCCGCAAACCTTTGGCGGAAGCCTACTGGCAGCGCGCCGACCCGCATTTCCGCGCAGGCGGCGGCGCGGACACTTTTGCCGAATTTGACGTCCGCGTATCGGACTTCATGCACCGCGTATGGCCGGTATTGCCGCATGGCAGCCTGCTGTTCGGGCACGGCATCTGGATGGCGCTTTTGGCATGGCGGCTTTCAGGCAATCCCGCTGAATCGGGGGCGAATATGGCGGCATTTCGCGCCTTTCAAAGCAGCCTGCACGTTGCCAACGCCTCCGTGTGGCGGCTGGACGGCATGGAACCGGCGGCGGAATCCTTGCTGTGCCTGCCTGAAAACGCTGCGGAATTTTGATAACGAACGAAAAGCAGCCTGCACATTCGCCACATTCAAAGTGCAGGCTGCTTTCGGTTCGGGCAGCGGTTGAGAGTGGGTATGGCGGCGATACGCCATGCAGACCGCCCGCTTGCGCTTCATTTTGCTACAGGCTGTTTTGTATCAGATGAAGTGCAGGCTGCCTGAAATCTAATGATTAAACAATCCATACGGAAAACCGGAATATGCCCTGCACCAACGCTGCCCAATCCCCCGAATACCACGCCATCCAGCAGGCTGCACAGCCCCTGTTTTCGCCGCAGAACCGCACCAAACGGCAGGTGCTCACGTTTCCCACACAGCATACGCTGCACATTGATAGTTACGCCGGTGAAGTGGACGGGCGCAATTTGAGCGGCAGCCTGAGCCGGCTGTGCGATTCGGAAGGCGGCACGGTGGCGCAATGGCAGTCGCTGGACGATTCCGCCGCGTTTTACCAATACATCGCCCACCGCAACGGCAGGGCTTATTTATTGTTCCGCCAGGATTTGTACGGATACAGCGCGCTGGACTTTGCTACGGGGGAAATCATGCAGTATCTGCCGCGCGCCGCGCTGGACGGCACGGAAACGTTTATCTGGACAGAAGCGCATTACAATCCCGCCAACGATATGCTGGCGGTGGGCGGCTGTTATTGGGCTGCGCCTTATGCCCTGCTGCTGGCGGATTTCAGCAATCCAATGTCCGCCCCGCCGCGCATGACCGATGCGCTCTATGAATATATCCCGAATTTCTGGGACGATTATGACGGCGAAATCGATTTTTATGCGTGGCACGGCACGGATTTGCTCTATACCGCCCCGCTGTTGGAAGAAAAAAACGCTGCGCCGAAAATTTTGACGCAGGCGCAATATTTGGCTTGGCTGAAATAAGCGCAAAAAGCAGCCTGCACCCCCGCCGCATTGGCCGATTAACGAGGAATGGAAACCATGTTGTCCGATTCATTTTTTTATTATCTGCTCTTCATCGGTTTTGCCGCCGGGCTGATGGACGCGGCGGTGGGCGGGGGCGGGCTGCTGCAAATCCCCGGCCTGTTCAACCTGCTGCCCGCTTCCACGCCCGTGGCCTCGGTGATGGGCATCAACAAATTCGCTTCCTGCTGCGGCACGCTGACCGCAACGGGGCAATACCTGCGCAAAATCCCCGTGCCGTGGAAAATGCTGCTGCCCGCCGCTGCTCTGGCGTTTGCCGCTTCCTATCTGGGCGCGAATGCCGTGGCGTATTTTCCCGTGCACTACATGAAACCGGCGATGTTGGTCATCATGGTGGCCATGTGCCTTTATACTTTTTTGAAAAAAGACTTGGGGCAGGCGGTGCGCACCGAAAAGTTGACGCGCCGTGAAACCTTATGGGGCTTGCTCTTCGGCGCGCTCATCGGTTTTTACGACGGCATCTTCGGGCCGGGCACAGGCAGCCTGCTGGCCTTCGTGTTCGTCCGTTTTTACGGTTACGATTTCCTGACCGCAAACGCATCCGCCAAAGTCATCAATGCCACCACCAACCTTGCCGCGCTGACATTTTTCATCCCGCAAGGCCATGTTGTGTGGGCATGGGCGGTGCCGCTGGCGCTGGCGAATTTATGCGGCGGCGTGCTCGGCGCACGCTTGGCTATACGCGGCGGAACAAAATTCTTGCGTTACGGATTCATGTTGTTGCTGTGCCTGACCATCGGCAAATTCGCTTGGGATTTATGGCGCTGATGCCGAAAAGCAGCCTGCACGCCGTTCGCCTTCGCATGGCCTATTCGATCTTGCTCACCGATGAAGAAATCCTTCCGATAAAATTAAAGTGCAGGCTGCTTTTGGACAATTTAACGTGCGCGGATTTCGGTTCGCGCATTTTTTGCGCCTTTGAAAAGCAGCCTGCACTTTACAAACCCAATAAACAGATAAAACAATCATCACAAATATCTATAAAATTTAAATATTTATGGAAATGAGGGATTTTACACTAGACAACAAATGTTAATTTCTGAAATAATTATCAATGATAACCGTTTTTATTTTTATTTTGGAGAGATTTTATGCACATCAAACAACCCAGTTTCGCATTGAGCATCATTGCTTTTTCATTGGCCAGCGCCATGGCACATGCAGAAAACGCGCCGCAGCCGCAGGAATCCCAAGAGTTGCAGCGCGTTTATGTGCGTGGCGATTCGACCACCCGCCGCGTCACCGCCCGTAAAATGGACGAAACGGCCAATACCAAACTGCGCGATGTGCTGAAACAAGAATCGTCCATTAGCTTCGGCGGCGGTAACGGCACGTCTTCGTTCCTGTATATCCGCGGCATGGGGCAAAACTCGATTGATGTGAAAGTGGACAATGCCTACACAGACAGCCAAATCCACTACCACCAAGGTCGCCACATGCTCGACCCGTCCATGGTGAAAATTGTCGCCGTGCAAAAAGGTGCGGGCAGCGCGTCGGCCGGCATCGGGCAGACCAACGGCGCGATTATCGCCAAAACGCTGGATGCCGCCGACTTGTTGAAAAATAGCAGCAATCCGAATTTCGGTGCCAAAGTGAACGCCGGCTACACAACCAACGACGGCCATAACCTCGGCCTGTCGCTGTTTGGCAAAGCGGGTCAGTTCGATTATCTGTTGGCCGGCAGCTATACTAAAGACCACGCCTACAAAGGCGGCAGCGGCTACCACAATCGGTTGGATGGCGCAAGAACCGTGCCGTACAGCGCGTTGAACAAAGCCAGCTATCTGGCCAAAATCGGCGCGACTTTCGACGACCACCGCATCACATTGAGCCACTTGCACCAACAACATAAAGGCGACCGCTTGGTGCGCGAGGAATTCCTGCCGGAAGCCAGCAACCCACGTTTGACACTGGCGCGTCAAGCACCGGCGGCACGCAAAATGAGCGTGGACAACACCAATTTGGAATGGACGGGGAAAAATCTGGGCTTCGTCCAATCGGCCAATGCCAATGTGTACCGCTTGGTGCACAACCGCTGGTCTGCCGATGATTCGGGCAACGGCTATGCCGGCGGCACGCGCAACACGGGTCCGACCAACACCAAAATCATCACCACCGGCGCGAATATTAATTTGGACAGCCAGATTACCGACAATATTTTGCTGAAATACGGTCTGAACTACCGCCATCAGAAAATCCGTCCGAACCAACTGTTCCAACAATGGCGCGCGCCTATCGGTTATCAAACCAAGCAGGATATCGGCATTTATACCGAAGCCATTGCCAATATCGGCGATAAAGTCACCTTGACTGGCGGCCTGCGCTACGACCATTTCCGCTTCAAAGCGATGGACGGCAAAACACGTGGCAGCGGCGCAGTGAATCCAAGCTTGAACGTGATTTACCAAGCCACACCGGAATTGAGCTTCCGCGCACTGCATAACTATGCCACCCGCAGCCCGCGTATGCAGGACGCCATTATGTCGCACGGTGCACGGGGTATTGTGTCGATTGGCGACCACACCAAAGCCGAACGCGCGCGCAATACCGAAATCGGCTTCAACTTCGAGCGCAACGGATTTAACGTGGAAGGCAGCTATTTCTGGCAAAACATCAGCAACGCGCTGGGCACGAGCAACGGCCGCAACAACCACATCTGCCCGAGCACCGGTCCTTCCGCGAACTGCTATCAAGAAATTATCAACGCCGGCCGCATTAAAAACCGAGGTTACGAATTATCGGTGGGCTACCGTCAAGGCGGCTTCACCGCACGCTTGGGCGTGGCGCATGCAAAACCCCGTTTTTACGGCGAAAACCTGAGTTCCAATCCTGAATACGCATCTGCCATTGGCCGCACATGGACGGCATCGCTCGCCTACCGCTTTGAGAACCCCAATCTCGAAATCGGCATCCAGCACCGCCAAGTGGAACGCGTGAAAGCGGCGGACAACTATTTCGTGATCAACGGCGGTATCGTGCCCACTTCGGCCACCGGTAAAGCAGGCTACGGCGTGACCGATGTTTCGCTCAACTGGAAACCGCTGCGCAACGACAAAATGAACGTGAACTTCGGCATCGACAATCTGACAAACAAGCTGTATTACCCGCACGCCCAACGCGGACAATTCCCAGGCGAAGGCCGCCAATACCGCTTCTCAATGAACTACACGTTCTAAACGAAGCGCAGGCTGCCTGAACACACACAGAAATTAGGAAATCGATATGCCGCCTAAAATATTCAAACTATCGCTCATCCCCCTTGCGCTATGCAGCCTGCACGCTCAGGCAGACGGCACAGCGCCTTCTTCCGAAGAGCTGGAAACGGTTTACGTGACCGCCGAACGCAAATTGCAGCAGCAGCTCGGCGTGTCGCGCATCAACCGCACGGACATTGAAAAACGCCCCGCCGCCAACGATTTGTCCGAGCTCATCCGCACCATGCCCGGCGTGAACCTGACCGGCAATGCGGCCACCGGTCAGCGCGGCAACAAGCGGCAAATCGACATCCGCGGCATGGGGCCGGAAAATACGCTGATTCTGATTGACGGCAAACCCGTTACCTCACGCAATGTGGAACGCATGGGCATGCGCGGTGAACGCAACACGCGCGGCGACAGCAACTGGGTGCCCGTGGAAGCGGTGGAAAGCATCAGCGTCATCCGCGGCCCGGCGGCGGCGCGTTACGGTTCGGGCGCAATGGGCGGGGTGGTCAATATCGTAACCAAAAAAATCACCAATGATTTCAGCGGCTCGGTCACTTATTACACCAATCAGCCGCAAAACAGCAAAGAAGGCGCCACGCAGCGCATCGGGTTCGTTTTGAGCGGTCCGATTGTGAAAGACAGGCTTTCGTTCCGCCTCTACGGCAACATCAATAAAACCGAAGCCGATGCCAACGACATCAACGCCGATGTGGACGGCAGGGGTTTGGCCGCAGGCGTGGAAGGCGTGCGCAACCGCGACATTGCAGGCAGGCTGCACTGGAGCATTTCGCCCGAACACAGCTTAACGCTGGACGGCAGTTTCAGTCGGCAGGGCAATATCTACAACGGCGACACGCTCAACAGCAACAACACCGGCATCACGTCGCAACTGCTGCGCAACGGCGTGGAAGAAACCTCACGCTTGTACCGCCGCGCCTACTCGCTGACCTACAACGGCACGTTTGGTTGGGGTGAGAACAAAACCTGGCTCAGTTATGACGAAACCAAAAACAGCCGCTTCCCTGACAACATGGCGGGCGGGCCGGAAGGCAGCTACAGCAGCGACAAATTCACCGACAGCCGCCTGAAAAACACGCGCCTGAGCACCGAATTCCATATTCCGTTCAACGCGGCAGGCAGCCACGTCCTGACCGCAGGCGCGGAACTGGGACGCAGCTCGCTGGACGACCCCTACACCATGAGCTACACCGGGCGCGGCACGGGCAACCCGATACCCGGCCGCAGGACGGACGACAGCCACATGGCAGAAAACCGCTGGGCGGTCTTTGCCGAAGACCACTGGACGGCGCGGGAACAAACCCACCTGATTCCCTTCCTGCGCTACGACCACAGCAGCCTTTCCGGCGGCAACGTGAGCGGCGGCCTGAACTTCGAGCAGGGCATCGGCAGCCACTGGCGTATCAAGGGCGGCATCGCACGCGCCTACAAAGCCCCCAGCCTGTACCAGACACACCCGAGCTACCTGATTGCCACGCGCGGCAAAGGCTGTCCGATTGTGGCCGGCTTCCCCACCACCGGCGCGTGTTATTATTTGGGCAACGCCAACCTGAAACCCGAAACCGCGCTCAACAAAGAGCTGGGTTTTGAATTTGCGAACAACGGCTGGTCGGCCAGCATAGCGTATTTCCACAACGCCTACCGCAACAAGCTCATCATCGGCCGCACGCTCATCGGCACCGTTGCGCCCAACACCAACGTCCTGCAATGGGAAAACAGCCCCACCGCCACTGTGTCCGGCTTCGAGGGCAATATCACCATTCCGCTGCACCGTACGCTGAAATGGAGCAACAATTTCACCTATATGCAGAAATCGGAAGACGCGGACGGCAACCCGTTGTCGCTGATTCCGAAATACACGCTCAACAGCACCCTGAACTGGACGCCGAACGAAAAATGGGACGCCAACCTGACCTTCACGCACTACGGCCGCACCAAGCCGCGCGGCGTGGTCATTGTCCGCCACGAACGGCCGGTTGAAGACGGGCTGGATTCTACCCAACTGGGCAGCTACGGCCTGTGGGGCATCAATGCGGGCTACAACTGGAACAGCCGCGTCAATGTGCGCTTGGGCATCAGCAACCTGTTTGACAAACAAATCTACCGCTCCGGCAGAGGCGCGAACGTTTACAACGAACACGGCCGCGCGTTTTACGGCAGCCTGAAAGTCTCCTTCTGATAAAAATGCAGCCTGCACCCCTATTCCGCACCTTGTTCCTTGCCCTGCTGTTCGGCCTGCCCGCCTGCGCATCGGCCGACAACGCCGCCCCTGCCGCACCCGCACCGCGCGGCAACCAGTCGCAGCAGGCCGATTTGTCCGCACTGGACAAACCCGACAGCGGCTACCGCTTCGTTACGCGCAGGCTGCCTTCCGAAGACGGCAGGCGGCGTTACCGCGTCTATATCGGCATTCCGCAGCAGCCTGCACCCGAAGGCGGCTTCCCCGTGCTGTACGCCTTGGACGGCAATGCCGCCGCCGCGTTTTTGGACGACGCGGCCTTTGCCCGTTTGCGGAAAAATCCCGTCATCCTCGTATTGGTCGCGCCCGACAGCAGCCTGCGCATCGACCGCGCCCAACGCGCGTGGGACTATACGCCGCCCGTATCCGACCCAACCTGCCTGCACGACCCGATTGACCCCGCGCTCTGCAACGGCGGCGCGTTGGGCTTTTTCAGGCTGCTGACGGGAAAAATCCGCCCCTTGGTAACAGAGGTCGCCCCCATGCAGGATGCGCGGCGGCAAACGCTGTGGGGACATTCCTACGGAGGATTGTTTGTGCTGTATGCCTTCCTGCACGCGCCGCAGTCGTTCGATCGCTATGTCGCCGCCGACCCGTCCTTGTGGCTGCGCGGCGGCAGCGGCCTGCCCGATATGGACGGATTGGATGCCCGACTCGGACGCGGCATGCGGAACATCTGGCTGCACAAAAGCGGCGGCGCACTGCCCGGCGCATTACAGGGTAAAATACCGCCGCCCGACCCAGAACGCCTGCGCCGCCTTGCCGCCCGCTTGGACGCGCTGCCCAATGTGTCCGCCGTTTACGAAGAATACCCCGCCGAAACGCACGGCAGCATCATGAAACTATCGTTTCAGACAGCCCTCGCGCTGGCCGCCGAACCGTAAACCCTTATCCCTTCAACTTTAATCAAGAAAGAAAATCTCATGACAAAAACCAAACTCCCCGTCCTACTGATTCTGGCCGCGCTCACTGCGTGCAACCCGAATGGCGAACAGGCAAAGCAGCCTGCAACCGCCTCCGCCGCGTCCGCCGAAAAACCGCAGGCCGACCAAACGCCGCTGAAACCGCACACCGACATCCAAGGCGAAGTGGTCAAAGTGCAGACCGCGCGCGGCGAGTTTCCCGTGCCCAAAAATCCCGAGCGCGTGGCCGTGTACGACTTCGGCGCGCTGGACACGCTCACCGCATTGGGCGTGAACGTGGGTGCGACGGTGGACAAAACCAATCTGGGCTACCTGAAACCCGCCGTGGAAAAGGCGCAGCACGTCGGCACGCTGTTCGAGCCGAACTACGAAGCGCTCAACGCCTTCAAACCGCAGCTCATCATCACCGGCAGCCGTGCCAACAAAGCCATCCACCAGCTCAACGAAATCGCCCCCACGATTGAAATGACGGCGGACACCAAAAACCTGATTGCCAGCGCGAAAGAGCGCATCGACGCTTACGCGCAAATCTTCGGCAAACAGGCCGAAGCCGACAAGCTGAAAGCCGACATCGACGCCGCACTGTCCGCCGCCAAAACCGCTGCGCAGGGCAAAGGCACTGGCTTGGTGATTATCGTGAACGCAGGCAAACTCTCCGCCCAAAGCCCCACTTCGCGACTGGGCGGCTGGATTCACCAAGGCATCGGCATCACGCCCGTGGACGCGCAGATGAAGGAAGGTTCGCACGGCATGCCCGTATCGTTCGAATACCTGAAAGAGAAAAACCCCGACTGGCTGTTCGTGCTTGACCGCAGCGCGGCCATCGGCGAAGAAGGCCAGGCCGCCAAAGACGTGCTGAACAACCCGCTGGTGGCCGAAACCACCGCGTGGAAAAAAGGACAGGTGGTGTATCTGGACAGCGGCACCTATCTGGCCGCCGGCGGCGCACGCCAGCTGCAAACCGCGTTGAAACAGGTGGCGGAAGCGCTGGCCAAAGCGAAATAACAGGCCGGAAACAAAGTGCAGGCTGCTTTTGATTGCGCGTTCAGGCAGCCTGCAAGACTGTTTTGAAGCCGTCCGCGCCGCCTATTTCATCCGCCATCCATTGCCGATTCTGTTTCACCCGAACGGAGCACCGCCATGTCCGAGAAAAACACCAAACTGGCCGCCTATGCCGCCACCGCCGCCATTTGGCTGGTGTGGCTGGCGGATTTGGCCATTGACATCCGCACCATGTTCGACGACGGCTTCTGGCAGAATATGGCGCATCTCGCGCCGTGGCGCGTGAAGGCGGCCACGTTTGCCCTGTTCCTTTTCCCCTTGGTGTCGGGCGGCGTGTATGTGCTCAACAAAGGCCTGCGCCGGCCGTGGCTGTGCCTGCTGCTGGTGTTTTTGTTCAGCACCGTGTGCATCTATATGCACAGCAGCTATTTTTATTTTGCCCGCGCCGCCGCATATCACGCCTCGTTATCGGGTGCGGAACGGGAAGCCGTGGGCGTTTTGCTGGCGCAATACCAGTCGTTTAAAAATATTTTCGGCGCACTGTTTCTGGCGGGCGTGTTCATCGTCAGCGTGTGGCTGTTTGCCGTGGTGGCGGCGGGAAAAACCGTGTTCCCGCGCGCCTTTTCCCTGCTCGGCCCGCTGACGGGCGTGCTGTTGGGCAGGATAATCAAGGCCGTTTCCCCGTCCGCCGCTGCCGCACTGTACCCCGTACTTATCCCGTCTTTCTGGATGGCTTTGCTGTTTACCGTCTACCTGCTGTATGTGCTGCGGCACGGATATGCGGGTTCGCCGCCTTCGCAATGATGCCGTGTTTTCAGGCCGCCCGAACGTGCTAAAAGCAGCCTGCACCCCCGACAACCCGCCTTCCCGTATCATGGCAATATGGCTGACCGTATTTTGACCCGCGTTAATTAATAAGGAGACACCATGACCGTACGCCACAGCTATTTCCAAACCCTTTCCACCGATGATTTTGACGGCGACATCGACGTCTGCTGGGAGCAGGAACTTCCGGTGGGCGGCGGCAGTGTCCGCGTTGCTCTGTGGGCGGGCAGCGATGCCGATTTGACGGCGGCCGCCCTAGATGGGTTCGCCGACTTTCTCGCCCGCCTGAACGAGGCCGACCAAGCCGCCCGCGCCGCCATTGCCGCCTATTTGGCGGAAGACGGCGAATACATTGCCGTACACGCGGAAGAAATAGAAGACGCGGAATACCCGCAGGAACCCGCCGCCTTCGCCCAAGCCATGCGGCTGACCAACATCAGCTTGTGGGCATCCGACCCCAATGCCGAGGATGACGAAGACGGGGACGACCTGGCCGAACCAATTGTGATGGATTACAACATCGACCCCGAACGCTCCGACCAGCTTTTGGCCGTGAAATTCGATTTGGACGGCAAGATTACCGGCATAGGCTGGGAAAGCTGAACCGCCCACGCGCGCTTCTTTCAAAAACCGCGCTTTAACTTCGTCGGCGCGTTCGTTTTCAGGTAGCCCGAATGCCCTTTTTATGCGGGTGCAGGCTGCTTTCGGATTGCGCCAATCCGTCCCCTTTCCCTTTGGGGGGCTACCTGAAACCGTAAAAGCAGCCTGCACCGCAAACCCATACCGATAAAACCGCAGAAACCGAACCCATGCCTTTCCCAACCCGCCGACAGCTCAAAAAACGCCACAAACAAGCCTATCAGGCCTTTGATTCGGGCAACCTGAAAACGGCCGCCGAACAGTTTGCCAAACTCGCCAAAGCCTGCCCCGAAGACAGCGCATACCACTATATGCTCGGGCTTGCCGCCAAATACCGCAGGGATTGGGCAACATCGCTCCGTGCCAACCAACGCGCCATCGAACGTTCCGCCGAATTCGACGAAGCCGCCCATTGGAACGCCGCCATTGCCGCCACCGCCCTGCACGACTGGCCCGCCGCCCGCCGCTTATGGGCAGCCTGCGGCATCAAAATACCCGAAGGCGGCGGCGAAATCTGCGCCAATTTCGGCACGGCCGTGCTGCGGCTCAACGCATGGAAAGACGGCGAATGCGTGTACGCGCGGCGGATAGACCCCTGCCGCGCCCGAATTACCAACGTCCCCCTGCCCGAAAGCGGCTACCGTTGGGGCGACATCGTCCTGCACGACGGCGCGCCCACCGGCACGCGTCCGGACGGCTGCGGCGGCGAAGTATCCGTCTTCAACGCGCTGGAACGCTGGCAGCAGTCGCCGCACGATACCTACGCCGCCTTTGTCCGCTGCCCCGACGAGGCCGACTCCGCCGCATTGTCCGAACTGTCGTTGGACACCGACACCTTCGCCGAAGACTGGACGCGCAGCATCCGCTTCATCTGCCTGCGTTGCAGTTACGGCAACACGCCGCACGAACACGAAAGCAGCCCCGCCGCATCCGAATCGTGGCAGACCGAACGCAGCTTCGGCATTGCCGCCCGCCGTCCGGACGATGTGCAGGACTTGCTGAACCGCTGGGCGGCGCAGGGACGCGGGCGGGAAATCTTGGAAGTTGCGCCGCAAAATTATCCGCTGCCGCCCCTACCCGAAAACTGCGCGTACTGGGAAACCTATGACGGATAGCCCGACATTTTCAGGCAGCCCGAACCCCGAAAGCAGCCTGCACCCCGATAACCAACTCTATCAACACACCGACCCATGACCGCCAAACCCCTTACCCTGATAACCGTCGTCCTCACCCTCGTCCTGTTTGCCGCCAGCCTGTCCATCGGCGTGGCCGAGTTTTCTTGGACACAGCTTTTTTCAGGTAGCCTGAACGGCAGCACCCAAGTCATGATCACCAGCCGCCTGCCGCGCACGTTTGCCATTGTGCTCACCGGCGCATCCATGGGCGTGGCCGGCATGATGATGCAGATTCTGCTGAAAAACCGCTTTGTCGAACCGTCCATGGTGGGCGCAAGCCAAAGCGCGACTTTGGGTCTGCTGCTGATGGCCCTGCTGCTGCCCGCCGCGCCCCTGCTGGCGAAAATGTCCGTGGCCGCCGTGGCCGCATTGCTGGGCATGCTGCTGTTTATGACGCTCGTCCGCAGGCTGCCGCCCACCGCGCAGCTGCTCGTGCCGCTGGTCGGCATTATTTACGGCGGCGTGATTGAAGCCGTCTATACCTTCATCGCCTACGAAGCCGACATGATGCAGCTCATCAGCTTCTGGCAGAGCGGCGATTTTTCCGGTGTGCTCTTGGGGCGCTACGAACTGTTGTGGCTCACCGGCATACTGGCCGCCGCCGCCTACGCCATTGCCGACCAGCTCACGATTGTGGGACTGGGCGAATCGGCGGCGGTGAACTTGGGCATCAACCCCCGCGCCGTGCTGTGGGCGGGGCTGGTGATGGTGGCGCTGATTACCTCGCTGGTGCTGGTTACCGTGGGCAACATCCCGTTTATCGGACTGGTGGTGCCCAACATCGTGAGCCTGCTTTTGGGCGACAAACTCCGCGCCGGCCTGCCCGCCGTGGCGCTGCTGGGCGCGGCCTTGGTGCTACTGTGCGACATCGTCGGCCGCGTGATTGTGTTCCCGTTTGAAATCCCCGTATCCACCGTATTCGGCGTGCTGGGGACGGTGCTGTTTTTAGGGCTGCTGATGCGGCAGCCTGCACGCTAGGGGCAGGTGCAGGCTGCTTTTCAAGTAGCCCGACAAGTTTTCTTCCATTTGAATAGTGAACGGATAACCGCCGACCCGAAAGCAGCCTGCACCTTTTCAGGCAGCCATCATCCGCCAAGGAGACCCGATGAACCACCAAACCATTATGCAGAACGCCGAAGCGCGCCGTTCCGTGTACGCGCTCGACCGTAACCTGCCCCTGCCGCCCGAAGAAATCGCCGCCATCGTCCGCCACGCGCTGAGATACAGCCCCTCGCCGTTCAATTCCCACTCCGTCCGCCTGCTCGTCCTGTTCGGCGCAGAACACGAGAAACTGTGGGACATTGCCGCCGAAGTGCTGCAAGACGCCGCTCCGCCCGAAATTTTCGCCCAACAGACCGCGCCCAAACTTGCCGCCTTCCGCGCCGCCGCAGGCAGCATCCTGTTTTACCAGGACACGGACGTGGTTTTAGACTTGCAGCAGCGCATGCCGCTTTACGCCGACACCTTCCCCGTATCCGCCGACAAAGAATCCGCCATGATGCAGTATGCCGTTTGGACCACCTTCGCCGCCGCCCGAATCGGCGCGAACATCCAGCATTACAACCCGCTGATTGACGAAGCCGTCGCCCAAACGTGGCAGGTTCCCGCCCATTGGCGGCTGCGCAGCCAAATGGTGTTCGGCGGCATTGCCGCACCCGCCGCCGAACGCGAATACGCCCCCGCCGAACCGCGCCTGAGGATTTGCGGGCTGCATGGCGGCAGCTGACGAACCCGCTGTTTCAGGCAGCCTGAATACACGGGCGGCAACGGCGGTAAAACGAAACCCTGCGAAGCGGAATGTAAAAGCAGCCTGCACTTTTTCAGGCAGCCCGTCCGCACCACACAAGGAATACCCATGAAACGCTTTGAAAACAAGACTATTTTAATTACCGGAGCCAGCAGCGGCATCGGTTTGGCAGGCGCAAAACGGCTTGTTGCCGAAGGCGCGAAAGTCATCATCACCGGGCGCACCGAAAGCAGACTGCGCGCCGCCGCTGCGGAATTGGGCGCAAACGCCGTGGCCGTGCTCGATGATGCGGCGGACGGCAAAACGCTGGAACGGCTGCTGCCCGTGGTGGAGCGCATCGGGAAGCTGGACGGCCTGTGGCTCAATGCCGCCTATGCCGCAGGCGCGCCGCTGGAAGCCACCGGCAAATCCATGATTGAACAGATGTTTCAGGTAAACGTGGTCGCCCCCATGCTGCAAATGGGCGCGCTCTCGCCGCATCTGAACAACGGCGCGTCCGTGGTCGTAACCTCGTCCAGCGCGGTGTACGAAGGGCAGCCGAATGTCGCCCTGTATGCCGCTACCAAAGCAGCGGTGCTGGCGGCGGCGCGCAGTTGGGCGGCGGAACTCGCCCCGCGCGGCATCCGCGTCAATTCGCTCGTGCCCGGCCCGATTACCAGCAACCTGCGTTCGGTGCTGCCCGACGAAATGCGCGCCCAGTTTGAAGAACAGCTTGCCGAAGTGGTGCTGCTCAAACGCGTAGGCGAAGCGCGCGAAGCGGCGGCGGTGGCACTCTTTCTGCTGTCGGACGATGCAAGCTACGTTACCGGCAGCGCGTATGCGGTGGACGGCGGGCTGCTGATGGATTGAGCCCGCACGTTTTCAGGCAGCCCGACAAACCTTTCCCCGTTTGGAGAACGAACAATAAACAGATTGCCGCCGACTCGAAAGCAGCCTGCACCCGTATAAAAAAACATTCGGGCTACCTGAAAACGAGGTTTCCGAAGGAAGCCGAGTTTCTGCGAAGCTAAAACGCAGGTGGCAACGGGAGTAAAACGAAGTTGCCCAAGTAAGCGGGATTTCGGCGCAGCGGAAACGTCAAAGCAGCCTGCACCTTTTCAGGTAGCCAGAAAAGCCCCCTACCGTTTGGAGAACGAACGGATTGCCGACGACCCAAAAGCAGCCTGCACCCGCATAAAAAGAACATTCGGGCTACCTGAAAACGCAGGCTACAATAAAGTTAAAACCCAACCCAAACCCCAAACCCGACCAACCCCATGACCCAAGACCGCAAAACCCTCCTCGCCCTCACCGCCCTGCTCCTGCTCTCCTGCGCCCTGTTCCTCACCTGGAACGCGCCGCAGGGCGAATGGGGCTACATCCTCCCCCTGCGCGGCGCGAAACTGGCCGCCCTGCTGCTCGTCGCCTATTCCGTGGGCGTGTCCACGCTGCTGTTCCAAACGCTCACCAACAACCCTATCCTCACTCCGTCCGTGCTCGGCTTCGACGCGCTCTACGTCTTCCTGCAAACCCTGCTCGTGTTCGCGCTCGGCAGCACGGGCTACACCCAGCTCCCGCTATACGGCAAATTCACGCTGGAACTGACTGCCATGCTCGGCGGCTCGCTGCTGCTGTTCAGCCTGCTGCTGTGGCAGGGCGGGCGTGATTTGGCGCGCATGATTCTTATCGGCGTGATATTCGGCGTGCTCTTCCGCAGCCTGTCCTCCCTGTTGCAGCGCATGATCGACCCCGAAGAATACGCCGTCGCCCAAACCGCCATGTTCGCCAGCTTCAACACCGTCAATACCAAGCTGCTCGGCTTCGGCGGCGCGATTGCCATCATCAGCGTGCCCGTGCTGTGGCGCGAACGGCATCGGCTGGACGTGCACCTGCTCGGGCGCGATCAAGTGACCAACCTTGGCATCAGCTACCCACGCCACACGCTGTGGATTTTGGCATGGATTGCGCTTTTGGTCGCCACCGCCACCGCCACGGTCGGCATTGTCAGCTTTTTCGGGCTGCTCGTCTGCGCGCTGGCCAACCACTTTTCAGGCAGCCTGCACCATGCCGTACGCCTGCCGATGGTGTTTCTCGTTTCCGCCGTCATGCTGATTGGCGGGCAGGCGGTGTTCGAGCACCTGCTGGGCATGAAGGCCGTGCTGAGCGTGGTGGTGGAATTTGCCGGCGGGCTAGTGTTTTTGTGGCTGGTGCTGAAGAAACGGGCGGTTTGACGGCAACGGACGGGCTGCCTGAAAAAGCAGCCTGCACCCCGAAAACAAGGTTTCAGGCAGCCTGAAAACCCAATTTCCACGACGCAACCTACAAAATGAAACGCTCCCCTTCTTATTTGACCGAACAGAATTTAGGCGAAATATTCCGTACATTCGTGCCCGACCTGAAATTTGAGCACAACAAGACGGTTCCCGGTTCAGGGATTAAAACGCGGCCGGACTACCGTTTTGACGAAATCGGCCTTCTTGTCGAGTTTGACGGAAACCGCCATTATCAAGACGTAAACGTGATTTTCAGGGACGCGGAAAAAGACAAAGCCTATACGGATATGGGCTACCGTGTCGAACGCATCCCTTATTTTATTCAAATGACATCCGAACTCCTGTATCGGCTGTTCGGGCAAAAGATTCCATATGCGCAAAGCTATCTGCACGGATTTATTGACGGCGATGCGGTTTTGCCGGCAAATTTTTGTGAATTGGGCATTAAGCAGTTTATTCGGGACTTGGATAAATTCGGCTGCTATAAAAACGACATTATTGCATCGCTGCGGCAGAAAATTGCGGAAAAGGAAGAAATCAATCTGGTCCTGCCGCCGACATTGCATTATTTGATTAAATAGCCGCTTTCGGGCTGCCTGAAAAAGCAGCCTGCATCCGCGAACAGAATTTCAGGTAGCCCGATAAAGCAGCCTGCACCCCCGAAAAGCTAAACGGCAGCCGCATCCGAAGAACAAATGGAAAGATGAACGTCCGAACCAAAACCAAACAACACCGCCGCCGCATTTACGCCCTGCCGCGCGTCCGCGCCCGCAGCCTCAATCCCCGCTGCGCCGCACACATGGAAGACAGCGGGCGCTGGCTGCACGCCTTCGCCATTTGGCGCAAACTTGCCGGTCAGGGCGATGCCGCCGCCGAAATCCAAGCCGCCTATTTTTACGGCCTGCCCAAGCGCAAAGGGAAAGGCATCCCCTGCCGCATGGGCAGCCTGGGCGGACGGCACGCCGCCGAATTGGAAGCAGCCTGCATCCGCCGCGCCGCCGAGGCAGGCAACCCGCAAGGGCAGTTCCTGCTCGCCGCGGATTACCGCTACGGCAACGGAGACACATCGCCGAATACCGCGCAGGCACTTGCCCTGTACCGCCAATCCGCCGCGCAGGGATACGGCTTGGCCGCGCTTGCCCTTGCCGAATGGTATGCGCTCGGCGGAGACGTCCCCAAAAACACGGAATTGGCACGGCACTACGCCGCCCTCGCCCGAAAATACCTGCCCGACAATCCCGAAGCCGACAGGCTTTTCCGCACGCTTGCGGAAACGGACGGGGCAGCCCGATAAAGCAGCCTGCACCCCGAAAATCCTACCAAAACAGGAATCCCCATGTGTTTCACCGTCCTCCTTGCCACCGACAGCCCGACCGACCTTTCCCTCTACAACGGCCAAGGCGTGCTGTTCCAGTTGGCTGAACCCGATGAAGCCCGCGCCGCCAAGCTGCCCTATCCGTATGCGTACGACGTGGCGGGCGGTAAGGAAGGCTGCGCCTGCTGCTTCGACTTTTACGGTGACCCTTATGACGGCAGCCACCCGTTTTGGGACAACGGAGGTTTCAGGCAGTCTGAAAAAAGCGGGGAAGAAACCGCACAAGAACAGCGCGAAACCCTATACCTGCTGGACCTTGTCCGCCGCCTCGTCCGAAACGGTGCCAAAGTGCAGGTTGCCTGCGTATGGAGCGGCAACTGGCCGCAACTGCGCGAACCCGCCGTAGAAGTCGCCCTGCACGCGCTGAATCCGCACGCCTTCGCCCTGTTTGAAAACGTGCGCTTCGAATTCGCCGAATAAGCAGCCTGCACCCTAAAAAACAAGAAAGCACAATATGATACAAATCCAAAACATTTCCCACCAAATCAACGGCCACCCCATACTCAACAACATCACGCTCGACATCCCCCAAAACGGCATCACCGCCCTTATCGGCGCGAACGGCGCGGGCAAATCCACCCTGCTCTCGCTGATGGCGCGGCTGCAACCCACCCAGTCCGGCAGCATTGCCTACAACGGCCGCGACCTGGCCGCCACCCCCACCGCCGAAGCCGCCAAAATCCTCTCCATCCTCACCCAGGAAAACAGCATCCACAGCCGCATCTCCGTGCGTGACCTGCTCATGTTCGGCCGCTACCCCTACCACCAAGGCCGCCCCAAAGACGAAGATAAAGCCATTGTGGAGCAGGCCGTCGTCCAATTCCAGCTCGAACCCATCGCCCACCGCTACCTCACCGAACTTTCCGGCGGGCAACGCCAGCGCGCCCTGATTGCCATGGTGTTCTGCCAGTCCACCGAATACGTGCTGCTGGACGAGCCGCTCAACAATCTGGATATGTATTACGCGCGCCAGCTCATGCAGCTTTTGCGCGAATTGACGCACCGCCACAACCGCACCACCGTGGTCGTGCTGCACGACATCAACATGGCCGCCGCCTATGCCGACCACGTCGTCGCCATGCAGCGCGGCGAAGTGAAATTTGCAGGCAGCCCCGATGCAGTATTCACAGCGGAAAATATCAAAACGCTGTTCGATATGGACGTAGACGTGCTGGATTACAAAGGGAAAAAGCTGATCGTGCACCATTTTTAGCCGCGGGAAGGCAGCCTGCACACCGCCATCCGGCCTGACGTGCCCGCCGTTTTGCGTTATGATACGCACGTTTCCCCGAACCCTATTCTGAAAGGACACACCATGCAGTTTTCCACCGCCACCGCCGCACACGCCGAAGCCGCGCAATTATTTGTCTGCACCGAAGCCGCACAACTGAAAGACGAAACCGCCAAGCTGCTGTTCCAATCGTTGGAAGACGGCCAATCGTTTGCCGCCGCCGCATTGCCCGTTGCAGGCAGCCTGCACCATGTTGCACTCTTGCGCTTGGACGATTTGTCTGTGGCAACGCTGCAAAAAGCGGCGAAAGAAGCCGCGGCTTGGACCCAGAAGCAGCCTGCATTGTCCGTTGATTTGAATCCCTTTTGCGCCGAAAACGCACCGCGCGTGGCTGCTGCCCTGGCCGCCGCTTTTGGCGAGGCGGTGTACCGTTTCGACCGCTTCAAATCCGAAGCGAAACCCGCCAAGCTGGTGCAGGCTGCTTTTGTGCATGCAGAACACAGCGGCAGCGTGCAGGCTGCCTTAAACCGCGCCGAAGCCTTGTTATACGGCGTGAACCTGTGCAAAGATTTGGCCAACACAGGCTCCAACGTCTGCACGCCGACCTACCTTGCCGAAACCGCCGCCAAAGAAGCGCAGCAACTGGGTGCAGCCGCAAAAATCCTGGGCGGCGACTACATCCGCGACAACATGCCCTCCTTCTGGGGCGTGGCCAAAGGCAGCAAGGAAGAGCCCAAACTCTTGCAGCTCCAATATTTCGGTGCGGCGGACAAATCGGCCGACCCCATCGTGCTGGTGGGTAAAGGTCTCACGTTCGACAGCGGCGGCATTTCGCTGAAACCCGGCGAAGCCATGGACGAGATGAAATACGACATGTGCGGCGCGGCCACCGTGATCGGTACGTTTATCGCCGCCGTGAAAGCCAAGCTGCCAATTAACTTGGCCGTGGTGGTGGCCACTTGCGAAAACATGCCCGATGCGGGCGCGGCCAAGCCGGGCGACGTGGTACGCGCCATGAACGGCACCACCATCGAAAACCTGAACACCGACGCCGAAGGCCGCTTGGTGCTGTGCGACGCGCTGACTTATGTGGAACAAAACTTCAAGCCCAAAGCCGTGATTAACGTGGCCACACTCACCGGCGCATGTATTATCGCGTTGGGACACCTGACCAGCGGGCTGATGGGCAACGACCAGGATTTGGTGGACGCACTGCTCGCCGCCTCGCGCGAAAGCAACGACAAAGCATGGCAGCTGCCGCTATTCCCCGAGTACAAAGAACAGCTAAAATCCAATTTTGCCGACCTGCAAAACATCGGTGGCCGCCCCGCCGGCACGATTACCGCCGGCACCTTCCTTGCCCACTTTGCGCAAAACTACAAATGGGCGCATTTGGACATTGCCGGCACCGCATGGAAATCTGGCAAAGACAAAGGCGCCACCGGCCGTCCGATTCCGCTGCTGTTGCAATATTTGGCCAACCAAGCGGCGTAATGCAATGCACAAAAAGCAGCCTGCACTTCGTTTTTTAAAGTGCAGGCTGCTTTTTTTGGGGCTGCAGCCAAAGAGTGGGTATGGCGGCGATACGCCATGCAAACCGTCCGCTTACGCTTCATTCCGCCACGGGCGGCTCGATGGCTCACGGCAGGATATAGCCCGGTTTTTCGCGGCGGAACGTCTGCAAATCCATGCCGAAATTCTGTACCCAGTAATTCGGGTTGTCGCGCGCGTGGCTGAGCGCGGATGCCATGCCGACTTCGGTAATTTCCGGATTCATCAGGTTTTTGCAATGTCCGGGGCTGTTCATCCAGGTTTCCATTGCCAACGCCGCGTCCGATTCGCCCCGATAGCCGACAAAAATGTTTTCCCAGCCGCCCCAGCCTGTGTAACCAGCCGCCTTCACCCTTTCGGCCGGCGTTTTCCCATCCGAACCGTTGTGGCCGAAATAATGTTTTTCCGCCATATCGGTTGCATGATTTTGCGCCGACCGCGCCAACTCGGCATTCCAATGCAGCGGTGGCACGGCGGGCATATATTCGTCGCCGCAATAGTGCTCTTGTGCGCGTGCATCGTTAATCAAGGCCAGCATTTCGCGCTCTTCTTCCGTCAGCCCGTCCTTCCTGCCGGCGGACGCGGACGCGCACGCGCCCAACAGGAATGCTGCCAGCAGGCAGGGAAATTTTTCTTTTATTTTCATGGTAGTGATTTCCAAATTGTTGTTTATCCGAATTCCGCCTCCCAAAGCAGTCTGCACTTCGGATAAAGCGGCGGGGGGGCGGTTTTTTGTGGTATATTTTATGCAGGCCGCCCCTTTCCCTTACCCATTCTTCATATTAACCGCCTTTAATTTTACTCTTCTTAACAAAATTAGCCAATACGCCATGACCCCGATTCAAGCCATTTCCCGTTTGCCCAAAGCCGAACTTCACCTGCACATTGAAGGCACTTTCGAGCCGGAACTGATGTTTCAAATCGCGCAACGCAATCACATTGCCATTCCTTATCAAAGCGTGGAAGAAGTGCGCGCCGCCTACCAATTTCACAACCTGCAATCGTTTCTGGATATTTATTATGCGGGCGCGGCGGTGTTGCGGCACGAGCAGGATTTTTTCGACCTGACGTATGCCTATCTGCAAAAATGCCGCGAAGACAACGTGGTGCACAGCGAAATCTTCTTCGACCCGCAAACCCACACGGCGCGCGGCGTGGCGTTTGACACGGTGATAAGCGGCATACGGCGTGCCTGCGACACGGCACGGCAGGAATGGGGCATGAGCACCGCGCTGATTATGTGTTTCTTGCGCCATTTGTCGGAAGAGGAAGCCTTTGCCACGCTGGCGCAGGCGCTGCCGTTCCGCGAGCATATTATCGGCGTGGGGCTGGATTCCAGCGAAGTGGGCAATCCGCCATCCAAATTTGCGCGCGTGTTTGCCGAAGCGCGGAAACACGGCTTTTTGACCGTGGCACATGCCGGCGAAGAAGGCTCGCCGGATTATGTGCATGAAGCACTTGATTTACTGCATGTTTCGCGCATCGACCACGGTGTGCGCGCCGAAGAAGACGAAGCGCTGATGCAGCGGATTATTGCCGAGCAAATGCCGCTCACCGTGTGCCCGTTGAGCAATTTGAAGTTGAAAGTGGTGGACGATTTGGCGCAGCACAACCTGCACCGCCTGCTGCAACGCGGCGTGCTGGTCACCGTCAATTCGGACGACCCGGCCTATTTCGGCGGTTATGTGAACGACAATTTCACCGCCTTGCAGCAAACGTTCGCTTTGAGCACGGCGGAAATCGCGCAGCTGTGCAAAAACAGTTTCCAGGCCGCGTTTTTGGACAGCGCAACCAGACAAAAATGGTGCGACCGCATTGATGCAATAACGGCGGAATAAATTTGCATATACCAAAAGCAGCCTGCACTCTAAAAAACAACGTGCAGGCTGCTTTTTAACAATATTCATCCCCCACCGAAAGGCAATCGGCGTGCTATAATCGTCACTTTTTTGGCATAGCGAAATATGTTGTTACCCCGTTTTCAAGCATCGGCCAACCGAGTGGTGTTCCTGCAGGCTGCTTTGTTCGCCTTCGTGCTCAATCTTCCGATTATCCTGAAAGTCTTCCAGCTCTATCAGCCCATCGGCACTTTTCACGATTATTTTATCTATACCGTGCCGCTGTTCCTGCTGTGCGCCTGCAACCTGTTGTTTCATTTGCTGATGCTGCCGCTGGCGCACAAAATCCTGATGCCGGTTGTCCTGCTTATTGGTGTGGCCATCAGCTATAACAGCCTGTTTTTTGATGTGTATTTCAACCGCGACATGCTGGACAACGTGTTGCAGACCACGCCGGCCGAAACCATGCGCATGTTCAGCCCGTCGTATATTGCCTGGCTGTTTTTCCTCGGCATCGTGCCGGTATTTCTGTATTTGCGCACCAAAATCGTGTACCGCACATGGTGGAAAGAACTGCTATCCCGCCTTGCCTCCATGCTGGCTTCGGTGCTGGTGATTTTGTTGATTGCCGCGCTGTTTTATCAGGATTATGCTTCGTTTTTCCGCAATCACAGCAGCCTGAAACACATGATTCTGCCCAGCAACGCGATTGGCGCAGTGGCCAGCAAAATCAAACAGATCCGCCGTGAAAATATGCCGTATCTGGCACTGGGGCAAGGCGCGCAGTTGGCGCATTCCGCTTCAGAACCGAACGTGACCATTTTGGTGGTGGGCGAAACCACACGCGCGAAAAACTGGGGCTTGAACGGCTACGCGCACCAAACCACGCCCAAGCTGGCCGAAAGGATGGCCAAAGGCGATGCAGTGGTGAATTTCCCGAACGTGCAAAGTTGCGGCACGGCCACAGCGCTTTCCGTGCCCTGCATGTTCTCCAGCCTGACGCGCGAAACGTATGATGAAGTCCGTGCCAAACGGCAGGATAACCTGTTGGACATCTTGCAAACCGCCGGGGCGGACATTCACTGGCTGGAAAACAATAGCGACTGCAAAGGCGTGTGCCAGAATATCAGCAGCGTGGCGGATATGGTGAAGCTGAACCTGCCCGAATACTGCACCGATGGCGAGTGTTTGGACAACATTATGCTGCCCGAATTGGACAAGCTGTTGCAAAACATCAAAAAAGACACAGTGATTGTGCTGCACACCATCGGCAACCACGGCCCGACCTATTTTGAACGTTATACCGACAAAGAACGCCGCTTCACGCCGACGTGCGACACAAAAGAAATCAACCGTTGCAGCAACGAACAGTTGGTCAATACTTATGACAACGGCGTTGTGTATGTCGACCAGTTCCTCGACCAGCTCATTGCCCGGCTGGAGCAGCACCCGGAATGGCGCAGTTCGCTGCTGTATATGTCCGACCACGGCGAAAGTTTGGGTGAAAACGGCATTTATCTGCACGGAACGCCGTATGCCATTGCGCCGAAAGAGCAAACATCCATCCCGATGATAATGTGGTTCTCGCCGGCGTGGCTGAAACATTCGTCGCTGGATATGGCCTGTGTCCGCAAAAACGCAGGGCAGCCCTATTCGCAAGACAATTTCTTCCACACGGCATTGAGTTTGGCCGATGTGCGCCACGACAGCGTGAAGCCTTATCAGGCGCAGTTGGACGTTTTGGCGGCGTGCCGGACACCCAATTCATCGCCTAAATAAAGTGCAGGCTGCTTTTGGGCTATTTAAACGTGCGCGGATTTCGGTTCGCGCATTTTTTGCACTTCGGATTTCTGTGTAGGGTCAGATATACCGCCTATAAAATATGAAATTTCTGAAGATAAAATACTCAAAGAATCGCTTATTTTGTACAGAAAGAACCGATTAGCTTGAATACGGCATTTGCAACCGGCAGGAAGTCGCCCAAGCAGAACAGAAACTGGCTCAAGCACGGTATAAATTCATGCTGGCTTATTTGCATTTGGTGAAAGAGAGCGGGTTGGGATTGGAAACGGTATTTGCGGAATAAAATTAAAGAGATCCTGCACTGAACGAAAAGATTGCAAAGTCCGAAAAGCAGCCTGCACGTTCCAGCCGCCGCTGTTATAATCCGTCCATCCTTCCAGTTCAACAGAAAGGCCGCCGCCATGAACAAATTACCCGTCCTCACCGCCATTGCCGTTTTGCTTTCTGCCTGCCAGCCGTCGGGCAACAGCCAATCTGCTGCCACGCCTGCCGGCAAAGCAGCTTCTGCCCCCGCTATGGCTTCTTCTGCCAGCACATCGGCAGCTGCTTCCGTGCCTGTTGCCGCATCGGATGTGCAGGCTGCTTCTGTGCCGCAAGCATCGGGCATCCCCGTGGTCGGCACGGCCAGCGTGGTGCTGTACGACAAAACCCAATGCGTACAAGGCCACCCGACCTATTGTGCCAAATCCAACATCCGCCTGCCCCAAACCGGTATCGCATGGCTGGATGTACTGCTGAAACAGCGGCTATATGAAGATTTCTCCGCCGAAGGGCAGCCTGCAGTGAAATCCGATGCCGCGTTGCGTAAACTCATCGACCACCATGTGGCCGAATCGGCAGACGGACTGAAGAACTATGCCGCAGAAAAATCGGCGATTAACGAACTGTACGACAACACCGACTTCAGCTTCCAATACCAGCGCGGCCGGCTGGCCACGTTCCGCCTGATCCACGACAGTTATAGCGGCGGCGCGCACAATAATTATGCCGAATCATACGTCACGGTGGATTTGGAAAAACGCCGCGTGTTGAACATCGCCGATATCGTGGCCGAAGGCAAAATGGCGGCTTTGGACGCGCTGCTGCAAAAACGGTATGACGAATTTATTCTGGCCGGCAATAAGGAATACGACGGCAACAACGGCAGTGCGCTGATTCGCCAACACAAAGAAATATTCAGCAAAAAAGCCGAACTGACGGACAGCTTCGAGCTGACGGCGGATGGACAACTGGTGTTCCATTACGGCCCGTACGAAATTAACTCGTATAGCGATTATAGCGAAGGCGCGGCGAAGCTGACGGTAGCGCCGGACAAATTAAAAGGCATCTTGCGGCCGGAATATCTGCCTTAACGCGTTCCCAAGCCCGAAAAGCAGCCTGCACTTTGAAAAACACGGTGCAGGCTGCTTTTCGCCGCGAATTTCACTATAATAACCGCTTCCCTTTTTAACGCACACATCATGACCCCGACCGTTCCGCCCTATCTTGCCAATATCCGCATCGTATTGAGCCGCACCAGCCATCCGGCCAATATCGGTGCCGCCGCCCGCGCCATGAAAACCATGGGGTTGAGCCGCCTGTATCTGGTATCGCCCAACCTCATGCAAACGCCGATGACGCCGAACCCGCCCGTGTTCGACCCAAAGCAGCCTGCACATTTTTGCCTGCCCGAAGAAAGCTTCACGCTCGCCTCCGGTGCGGCCGACGTATTGGAAAACGCCGTGATTGTGGGCAGCCTGCCCGAAGCATTGGCCGGCACCGTGTTGAGCTGCGCCCTCACCAGCCGCCGCCGCGAACTCACCTCGCCGCTGCAAACCCCGCGCGAACTCACCCCCAGCCTGCTGGCCGCCGCACAAGCCGGACAAAGCGTGGCACTGGTGTTCGGCAATGAAACCTTCGGCCTGAGTATTGACGAAGTGCAGCACTGCAACCGCCTGATGACCATTTCCGGCAACCCCGATTATTTCTCGCTCAATCTGGCGCAGGCCGTGCAAGTGGTGTGTTACGAACTGTTCAGCCAAACCCACCAAGACATGAGCCACCTGATACCCGAGCGCAATCTGGCCACCGCCGACCAAGTGGCCGGCATGGTGCGGCACATGGAACAGGCCATGGAACAGCTCGACTTTTTCCGCAAACGCAACCAAGAGCGCATGGTGCGCCGCCTGCATTCCCTGTTTTCACGCGCCGACACCACCACCGAAGACATCGACATCCTGCGCGGCTTCTTCAATATGGTGCAGCAAAAAACCCAAAAAACAAATCCGCCCCAATGAGCCAAACCTACTGCCAACTGTGCAACAGCCTGCCCGACGATACGGACAACCCTAACAAAGCCTATCACCAACACGAATACGGCCACCCCTTAACCGACGACAACGCACTCTTCGAGCGGCTGGTGCTGGAAATCAACCAGGCCGGGCTGAACTGGACCATGATGCTGCAAAAGCGCGAAGCCTTCCGCAAAGCCTACGCAGGATTTAACATTGCCGCCGTGGCCGCATTCGGCGAAAACGACGTGGCACGGCTGCTGGCCGACAGCGGCATTATCCGCAACCGCCTGAAAGTGCAGGCTGCTATTTTCAACGCACGGCAAATCCTGCAACTGCAACAACAATACGGCAGCTTCCACCAATGGCTGGAACAGCACCACCCGCGTAGCCGCAGCGAATGGGTCGCCCTGTTCAAGCGGCATTTCAAATTTATGGGCAACGAAATCGTGGGCGAATTCCTGCTCAGCACGGGCTACCTGCCCAATGCCCACGACCCCGACTGCCCGCACGCCACCCACCGCCATTCCCCATCATGAACCCGACCCAGCTCACCGCACTGCCCCCGCTGTCTTTATACATCCACATTCCCTGGTGCCTGCAAAAATGTCCGTATTGCGACTTCAACTCGCACACCATCAAAACCACACTGGACGAAGACGCATACGTCCAAGTCCTGCTCACGGATTTACAGCACGAACTGCCCCATTTTTGGGGACGCGGCATTGAAACCATATTTATCGGCGGCGGCACGCCCAGCGTGTTTTCCGTATCGGCCATCGACCGCTTGCTCAGCGGCATCCGCGCCTTGGTCAAACTGAATCCCGAAGCCGAAATCACGCTGGAAGCCAATCCCGGCACGTTCGACCACGACAAATTCCAAGGCTTCCGCAGTGCAGGCATCAACCGCCTGTCCATCGGCGTGCAAAGTTTCGATGACCGCAAACTCGCCGCGCTGGGGCGCATCCACTCGGCAGACGAAGCCCGCACCGCCATCGAGAAAGCCTGCCGCATTTTCGAGCGCGTCAATATTGATTTGATGTATGCTCTGCCGCAGCAGAACGCTGCAGACGCGCTGGCCGATGTGCAGGCTGCTTTGTCGTTCGGCGTGCAGCACATCAGCGCCTACCAGCTTACCTTGGAGCCGAACACGCCCTTCGGCCACACGCCGCCTAAAGGCCTGCCCGAAGACGATACCGCGCAAGATATTGAAGACGCGGTGCATTCCGCCTTGCAGCACGCCGGATTCGAGCGCTATGAAACCAGCGCCTTCGCCCGCACGCCCGAAAGCCTAGCACGGCACAATCTGAATTACTGGCAGTTCGGCGACTACATCGGCATCGGCGCGGGCGCGCACGGCAAAATCTCGCACCACGACCGCATCGAACGCACCGTGCGCAAGCGCCATCCCGAAGCATATCTGGCCGCCATGCAGGGCAATGTGCAGGCTGCCATTGACCGCAAAACCGTCGCCCCAAGCGATTTGCCGTTTGAATTTATGATGAACGCCCTGCGCCTGACCGGCGGCGTGCCGGCCGCACTGTTTGCCGAACGCACCGGCATTTCCCTGGCCCAAATCGAGCCCGTGCTGGCCAAAGCGCGGCAAAAAGGCCTGTTGGACCACGCCCCAAACGTGCTGCGCCCCACCGAATTGGGCAGGCGTTTCCTGAACGATTTGCTGGAACTGTTTTTGGACGTGCCTGTCGGTTGGCGCGGCAGGGAAATCCGCATCATCCCAAGCAACAGCCGCTGAATGAGTGGCAGATTCGTGCCCGCTGAACTATAATTCCCCGTTTTTATCCGCCCGAAAGGACACCGAATGACCCAATCCGTTATCTCCGTTATCGGCAAAGACCGCGTCGGCATCGTCTTCGACGTATCCAAAATTTTGGCCGAACACCAAATCAACATCCTGAACATCAGCCAGCAGCTGATGGGCGAATTTTTCACCATGATTATTTTGGTCGATACCGCCAAATGCACCAAAACGCCGACCGAACTGGCCGAGCTGTTCGCCAAAGAAAGCAAAAAACTGGCTTTGGAAATCCGCATTCAGAACGAAGAAATCTTTAACGCGATGCACCGAATCTGAAAAAAGCAGCCTGCACCCGGGTGTTCAAAGTGCAGGCTGCTTTGAATATGTTGAAAAACAAAGGATTGTATGAAAATAATGGAATGGGGCATGCTCAGTATATCGTCTGCCACGTTGCTGCTTCTGCTTGGCTGCTCGCACGAAGAAAGCAACGGCGCCGCCGCATCGCCACCGTCGGTTTCGACAAAAAACGATACCGCAACAAAGCAGCCTGCACCCATCGCCCTTCCCGACCGCAAAGTGCAAACCGTTGCGCCAAATGGGAAATGCACCAATCTCCGCCCCGCTGCCGATATGGAAGACCTGATGCGCCAAATCACGGAAAATCTGGACAGCCCCTGCCTGTTTGCATACAGCCCGAAAGAATTGGAGCAAGCGTGGCAAATCAATCCCGTGCCCGATATCCATGCCATTATGTTCCCCGAACTGAATCCGAACGACCCGGATTATACGGACAAGGTGAATCGGGAAATGGAAAAGATCATGACGGGCAAACGCATGTTGGATGCCGCCACGGCCAAGCGTGTTGAGAGTGAAATGCGGAACATGCGCCCGCAAAGCGCCGTCAGCATCGGCAGCGGCACATGGCGCACGGAAGGCACAAACAAAGAACCGCGCCAAGGACGCTATTTTTCCATCAACCCGAACAACGAGCATAAGGCGCAATACGGCGGATTTGGAAAAGGCTTTAATTATATTGATGATTTGCCGGAATTTTTCCGCCAATACGGTGAACGCGCTCCCGCCGAAAACCGCTTCTACCGCCACAACAGCCGCAACGACCCCGAACTGCCGTTCATCGAAATCCATTATGACGGCGCCACAGGCAAAATCGACTATATCCATGTTTATGAAAAACAAAGGGATGTGCTGCGCGGCAGCCATCCTTAAGCAGCCTGCACATTTAATTGGGCTGCCTGAAAAGAAGGAGTTCCACCGTGATGAGCCTGTGCCGACGGCTGATTAGCCTTGTCCTAAATTTTGCCCTATGGTTGGCCATTTTTATGGCGTTGGGCTGGGGAATACGCAACCGCCCGGCGCAGCAGTATGCCGAAGGCGATGAAATCAGCTCGATGTTTGCCGTGGCCGTCCGCAACGCGCAAGGCGAAATCCAAGCCCAACCGCTGAACCGCTGGAAAAGCAGCGAAACTTTGGTGCGCGAAGACACTGTGTTGCGCGACCGCGAAGGCATCTACCTGCAACTGACCCGCCTGCCGCCCGACACGTTCGAGCTGTTTTACGCCAGCAACCGATTGGATGCCAATGCTTTTATGACTGCGCGCTACCGAATCGCGACCGACAATAAAGTGATTCCCGTGTCGTTCAAAGTGTGGAGCGTGGGACACGGATTTTTGGCGTTTTTGCTGTCGTTTCCCGTGTTTTTGCTTATCAAACGGCTGGTGTTGCGGTGGTTGGGCAGGGAAAAGCAGCCTGTCTGAAAACCAAAAGGAAGTTTTGATGAAAACACATTTGACATGGTTACTGAACCACGCCGCCGTTAAAAAAATGGGCGGCACCAACTATATTGAAATCTGCAAAGGCAGCTATGCGGGTAAATGCTGGCGGAAAGACTCCGTTTATGTTTATTACTCGCTGTGGAAAGATTTTTTCGATACCTTATCCCGTGAGTGCATACCTGATTATGACTTTTTTGAGTTCACCGATGTTAAGCAAGCCGACAGCCTAATTTTTGCCGAACAATTATTGCGGCTGGCGGATCTGTTGCACACCGTCCGCTCGCCGCAGGATTTCGACAAACCCGAATGGTATTCCGAAAAAGCCGGCAATCGTTACATCCATATCGGCGAAAATATAGAAACCCTGGTTTGGGAAAACAAAGACGAATACATACAGCAATTTGTCGATAAATTTGCCCAAAGAATACAGATTGCCGAACATAGCTATCGAGATTTGGCCGCGTGGCTGAAACAGAACAGCCGCAACGGAAATGCCATATTGGGCATGTAGCCGATTCAGGCAGCCTGCACCCCAAACCAATCCCAAAAACAACAAGGAAATCCCATGACCCATCCGCTTTCAGGCAGCCTGCTCGGCACAGCGGCGGGCGATGCCTACGGGCTGCCCTACGAAGGACTTTCCCCGCGCCGTATCGGCAAATGTTTCGTGCCGCGCCGCTATGCCCTGATACCCCTGCTGCACGGCGGCATGGTTTCGGACGACACCGAACACGCCGTGATGGCCGCCCAAGCGTGGATAGACGGCGCGGGCGACCCGGAAATCTTCCGCCGCAGCCTGCGCGGCCGTCTGAAATGGTGGTTTGCTCGCCTGCCCGCCGGTATCGGTCTGGCAACGCTGCGAAGCTGCTTAAAAATGTGGCTGGGGCTGGAGCGCATGGGCGTATATTCGGCAGGCAACGGCCCCGCCATGCGCGCACCCGTGTTGGGCGTGCTGTGCGACGATTTGGACGAGCTGTGCAGGCTGGTCAAAATCAGCACCGAACTGACCCACACCGACCCGAAAGCCTATCGCGGCGCACTTGCCGTCGCCCTGCTCGCGTGGTACGAAACCCGCCATCCCGACTGGACAACCGAAGCCATCACCGCTGCCATATTGCAGCAAATCGGTGACAACGAATTTTCAGACGGCCTAACAGCCTACGCCCCCGACCCCAAACGCGGCATCACGGGCTATATGTACCACACCGTCCCCGCCGTATTCCAAACATGGCA
>ERZ773008.150-NODE-150-length-47678-cov-13.691494_pt1 | contig 47678 bp, 60 predicted proteins | sample MGYA00580664_ERZ773008 | MGnify/ENA primary metagenome ERZ773008 (study PRJEB29015, sample SAMEA2738016) | human oral metagenome | biome: human oral; feature: human-associated habitat; material: dental | place: China | collected 2048 ...
AAATATACTCTAAAATATCAGCAGGCTGACAATCCAGCGTTTCACAGATAGCCAGTAAGGTCGCAAAGCGAATACCTTTAGCCTTACCTGTTTTTAGAATAGACAAATTTGCTTGTGTAATGCCAATAATTTCCGCCAATTCTTTAGAGGTCAAGCCTTTTTTTTCCAATACTTTATCTAAATTAACTTTGATTTTTCCCATCACACAAAACCATCTACATCTTCTTGAATTATCTTCCCCTTTTTTATGACAAGATGCAACACACCTAAGACAATTACCAAAGCCAGACTATCAATATAGGGCAGAAATATATTATCTACAAACTCTATCCAAGACTGTATAGATTTTTGACCGATAAAAATATCCCATATAATACTACCAATAGGTAAACAAGTAACCAAAATCAACAGATATTTACTAATCTGATAACTTTCGTTCGTAAAAAACTGATGAACTAGCACGCGGTGTAGAAAAGAACGAATCAGACCAAAGAGCAAAATCGGAAGCAAACCCAGCCAAATCATTTCATAAGATAACCTTAATAACTCTGAAAGTGGGGTAGCAGTTGATTGCCAGTTATAAATCATCAAGACAATGGCTACAAAACCTCTAGCTAAAAACCAGAAAGCACACAATATTTGTACCAAGCAAGTAATTATGGTTATTACTTGTTTCAAAATTTGCATCTTCATAGCTTACCTCCTTATTGTTTTACAATAATTTATCCTTACAATTATTATAAAACAATAATTTAACTAGGTCAAGAAATATTGTAAAACGATAATTCAATCAAACTATACAGTATGATATTGTTCTAAATAAATGACATGCTCATAATAATCTATCAAAGCCCTATAGCAAAGCTGTCCGAAAAATACTCATCCAGCATCAGGCGGTGTTTATCCGATACATTTTCCAGCTCTGCTATTTCTTCTTTAGAAAAAAAGCCTAAACGCAGTGTTTCCTCATTATGAAAATTGGAAATATCAACATTCTCCAGCGCCTGCAATTCATACAGAAAGACAACCGTCTGCACTTTGTCACCATTAGGATAAGATTCATCAAAATTCGTATAAACATTCAGCAAGCGCTTGGCTTCAACGGTAATGCCTGTCTCTTCGTAAAATTCACGCACGGCTGCTTGAAGAGAAGACTCCCCGAGCTCCATAGCTCCACCAGGAATCGCCCATGTTTTCTTATCGCCTCGCAACTGCAGTAGCACACGACTGTTCTCGTCTGCCAGAATTCCACCAGCAAAATTCAGAATAACCTTATCATGCCCCACCTTGGAGCGAATATAGGAAATATAGTCCATATCAAAATCCTTTCATTTTCTCTGGGAAGGCAGCATTTTGAAAGAAATAGCGCAGCAGCTGAATATGCGTATCCACATCACTAAAAAGCCAAGCATGCCCTTTGTCAGGATAATAGGCGCATTCAGACCTAGCATTTTTCTGCGCCAACATGCGGTGCCAGTCATGAATGGTTTCAGCTTCTTTTCCACCTGAGACAAAGAAAGCAGGATTATCAAACTGCAAGTCAAGTCTCAACAGATTTGCCTGTGACATCGCACGGCGAAACGAACGCCGCGAAGCTCTTTGAAAATCTGCAAAAAAGCGCTGAACGTCTTGGACAGGTGCTCCGTCCTCTTGCATCATCTTTGTCAGGAGATTAGCTACAAATTTAGTATTTTTCAAGAAAGACATCAGATAGACAATGGCAATGATCTTGCGATAGCCCTTAATTGGCTGGGGGCTTGCCCCATCAACAATGACTTTATCTATAAGGCTAGAATGTTTTTCCAACAACTTAAGAATGAGTGAACCGCCTAATGAAAGCCCAACCAAGTGCGGCTTGCCATGTGCTTTGTTTTTAATGACAGCCACAATCATTTCCACGACATCATCAAAGTTTGTCCACTCAATATTATGACTGGCTCCGTGACCAGGTAAATCCAAAAGAATGCAATGAAAATCTTGCTCAAGCGCAGCAACATGGTGTCGCCACATCTGACTGCTAGAGCCTGAAGCATGCAAAAAGATAATACTTTTTGGATTTTGCTGCCCTCTTTCGTCAATGAATAATGGCGGCATCTCCATCACCTCACTTACTAGCTTAGAAAACCTCAATACTCCTTCTTATTATACCCAAAATCCGCCAAGTCCAGCTTCTTGTCCCGCCAGTTTTTCTTGACCTTGACCCAGGTTTCTAGGAAGACCTTGTCCCCCAGCATGAGCTCAATATCGCGCCGAGCCATGGATCCGATTTTCTTCAGCATGGATCCGCCTTTACCGATGATAATGCCTTTTTGGCTGTCACGCTCCACCATGATAGTCGCTCGGATATGGACCTTGTCCGTCTCCTCGTCTCGCTTCATGCTATCAACAACCACTGCGACTGAGTGGGGAATTTCCTCCCGTGTCAGCATCAACACTTTCTCCCGAATCATCTCTGACACCAGAAAGCGCTCCGGATGGTCGGTAATCTGGTCTTCTGGGAAATACTGGAAGCCTTCCTCCAGATTCTCACTGAGAATATCAATAAGATGGGACACATTATTGCCCTGCAGGGCTGAAATCGGCACAATTTCTTTGAAGTCCATCTGCTGACGGAAATCATCAATTTGCGATAAAAGCTGATCCGGATGGACTTTATCAATCTTATTAACTACCAAAATAACTGGTACTTTAGCCGCTTTCAGGCGTTCGATAATCATGTCATCGCCCTTGCCTCGCGGCTCATCAGCCGGCACCATGAAGAGGACGGTATCCACCTCACGCAGGGTGCTGTAAGCTGCTTCCACCATAAAATCGCCTAGAGCCGTCTTAGGCTTATGGATTCCCGGCGTATCGATAAAGACAATCTGCTCCTTATCCGTCGTGTAAATTCCCATAATTTTATTGCGAGTGGTCTGAGCCTTATCGCTCATGATGGCAATCTTTTGCCCCATAACATGATTCAAAAAAGTTGATTTACCGACATTTGGTCGGCCTAGAATGGCTACAAAGCCTGATTTAAAAGTCATTATTTTACCTCTATTATTTCCATTAAAACAGCAGAAAATCGGCAGTCTCCCCCGATTTTCAAATCTTTAAAAAATCCAATCCCAAATCTTGGGAACAAAAATAATCAGTCCTGTCACAACGGCAAAGCCAGACACGACCAGAACAGCTCCCGCTGCCATATCCTTGGCATTCTTGGCCCGCATAGAAAAGTGGTAATCACTAGCCAGATCCACGACATTTTCAATGGCAGAATTGACAATCTCAAAGGCAATGACCAGAAAAATGCTCAAAAAGAGAAAGAGCCATTCTATCGCGGACAAGTCAAAAATCAGTCCCGCAACTATCACTGCCAAAGCCGAAAGGACATGCTTGCGCAGATTGCGCTCCTCTTTAAAGGCTGTAAAAATACCGGTTAAAGCAAATTCCAGACTCGAGACCACATCTCGATTTTTCCATTTGCGTTTGTTATTTCCTTGTGAGTCCATAAGCAGTTAAAATTTCTTCCTGTAATCCAAACATTTCTGCTTCTTCTTCCGGCGTATAGTGATCATAGCCGTTGATATGCAGAAAACCATGCACTGCCAAAAAGCCCATCTCCCGCTCAAAGCTGTGGCCGTATTCTTCAGCCTGCTCACGCGCCTTGTCCACTGAAATGAACAGTTCGCCGATATAGGCATCAAAATCCTCCAGCATCTCAGCTAGCTCAGGATGGTCCAGCAAATCCTCCTCGTCAACAGCGATGTCCAGCTCAGGCTTATACTCCAAGCTAATCACATCCGTCGGCCGATCCGTATCTCTATATTCCAAGTTGAGTTCATGACTACGCGCATTGCTGACAAAAGTCACAGCCATTTCCTTCTTTTCCTTGCCCGTTTTCTGGGCCGCAAACTCCAAAATTTCCTGAGTCTGTTTAAGAATCTCTTCCGAAACCTGACCCGTTTCATCTACCATTTCGATATACATATCTTACCCGCTTTGCTAGTATTACCTTATTATATCATATTTTGACTCACTTTAGGGAGCCGAGGGCAGGGTTTTGGAAAATAGCAGAGCAGATTTGTCAACCTCTCACCGCAAAGACAAAAGCAGCTATTTTTATTTTATACCTTCCCGAAACTTTGCCTTTCACTACCTGCTATCATTGGCAAAAAGAAAAGGCTGGGAAAACCCAACCTTGTCCTACAAGATGCTAATTGCCGACAAAAACACCGCAATTAAATTAATGAAAGTAAACTATTTATCTTGTTTTATAATGTTTTATAAAGATTTTCTTTTATATTTTTAATATTATTTTATAAACTTTTTGGGCGGATTTTGGGTTTATATGTCGTTAAACCTTTTCATTTCATCAAGCACCTGCTCAGTAAGCACTTTTTCTGCAAAGTCGCCCTCTGATATTTCTTCTGCAGTATAGTAGTAATCGACTATCGGCTTTTGGTCTATAGCTTCAATGTAATCACCACGGACGATATAGAGGTACTCGTCTGTCAATCCCTCTGCCATATCGGCTTCTAGTTCTGCGATTAAATCAGAATAGTCATAGCTGATTTTAAAATTTCCTGCATCTATCCAAGCTTGTACTTTTTCGATTGTTTCGACTGTTAGATTCTTGAAAGGGCGTTCCCCAGAGCGTAGACGAGAAATAGCCGACTGGTCTATCCCTATCTCTTTAGCTAAACGATAAGCAGAGACAGCCTTATTCATCAAGGCTGCTTCTACTTGCGAGGTGTTTATTTTCAAAATAACACCTCCTCTTTTAAAATGATATTAACGTAGGTTCGACGCACGTTCTTAACGCCTTTGCTAACGATTTCTCTGACTGGTTGAGTTTGAGTCAGATAGTTATCTCCGCAGCGCTCCTTGGTAGCGTTAATTCTATCCTTAAATTCTTCCCAACTTTCGCCCTTTCGTTGAACCAAGTGAATGCTTTTGTTTTTCTTTGCGATTTCATTTTTAGTAAATTCCATGATTTTTCTCCTTATGCCCATTGTTTTTCAGAAATATAGTAAGTTCCAAAGTTAGAACCGTCAGCGATCACTTCAATTCCGTAGTATGCACCGTCCTTGTGCATCACTTCATTGAATTTAACTTCTTTAGCTTCTCCTAAAAGATTTGCAAGACCAAATTTTCCAGCTTTGCGCATTTTAGCTTCAACAGCTTGCCATTGTCTCAAACTATAGCTCTCTATTTCTTCTTGTTCTGATTTAACGATTGCCCAAGCAATTTTCATAGCTTCTGAGATATACTCAAGTGCTGAACCGCCGAAACGTTTAGCACCTCTTTTAGCGATTTTCCAAGCTAGTGTCATAACTTCTTTTTCCATTTTTTTATTCCCTTTCCTTATTTTGACTTAATTATATCATCATACTTGACGTATGTCAAGTATTTTTATAAACTTTTTTAAAACTTTTTTTATTTTTTTAAGTAAACAAAAAAGCCCCGACCAATCGGCCGAGGCAACGTATTATTTAAAAGTGTCTTACAAAGGAGCGAACTCCTTTCTGTAATTATCCGTGAGCTTTCGTGAAACGTAGGAAGTCGTCGTCTCCCAGAGATACGATGGCAAAACCAAGTTTATCTTTAAAGTTATTTACTGATCCGATGTCAGAAAGTCCGATGTACTTGCCGCCTACGAATACGCCGTAGCCATATTTTTTGTTTGTTACAATAAATTCTTTCATTAGTTTTAAATCCTCCAAATTTTTGATTAGAATATCTGCTTTCACAGTTTCAAAAGGCAACTCAAACCAGCCGAGCATTTGCTGAGCTGGCGCTTGCCAATTGGCATAGCTAAATGTGCCATCGCTAGACAGATTGCGAACAACCTTTCGTGTCCATCCGCCGTTGTAGAGAGCGTCGGCATTGCTGTCGATGTTCTGCTCAATCGTCGTGATTGTGCCATCTGGATTGTGTGATACCACAAAACCGATGTGTCCAAACTCGTGATACGGCAGACAGTTAGAGACGAATACAGCCCCCACAGGTGGGTTATTAGAACCGTTAAAGCGTGTTACTTTAAGCCCTAGACTTGCTGCACGGTCTAAGCAATCAATGGCATTGACATAGCTAAAATTAAGCTTATATAGCCCTTGATATTGCAGAATGTTGTCAATCAAAGCTACACATTGCCCGCCATAAGGATTGGTAGGAACTTCCATGCGCTGATTAACTACATTTTCTAGCTTATCAAGTAATTGTTTTTGAGTCGTCAAAAGACCACCCCCTTACATTAGTCTTCTTTAAGTTCAGACAAGTTCATCAAGATACATGTCAGGCCTGCAAGTCCGACTGTTGATGCAACTACTACCCAGTTGACTTCTGTCAGCAGGGCAGACGAGCCAATGACACCAAGCGCCGCTTGGGCCATAGTCTTAATTACTTTGATAGCGAGTTTTTTAGTATATGTATTCATGATTTAACTTCCTTTCTTTTCGATCATGATTTTGAGTTCTTTGACATCTTCTGTCAAATTCTTGATTTGCTCTGTCATAGCGACTAGAGCTTGGTTCTGCTTGTCGTGGTCGTCCAAGCGTCGAGTGTGGTCTTTTGTCTGTTGTTCCAAAAAGCCTAAGCGCAATTCCAATGAGTTGATTTTGGTTGCTTGCTCAATGCTCTTCGCACGCAAGACATTATAAAAACCGTAGACAGTGATGATAAATCCGCCCACGGTTATTAAAAGTTGGTACTCTGGTTTCAAATAATAATCACCCCCTTTCTAGCTAGTTGCTGATGTTTGGCAGCACGATAGACCACGCACCAGACTTCAGAAGTTCCTCTGCAGACTGTCCTGTGTAGCTATATCCGGTCATGCCAGTATATTTAACAATCGTCCGTGTTCCCTTTTGCCATTTCGGATTGGTAGTGTATGGATAGTCAATCGTGACAAATGTAGGTCCTGTGTATCGTTTACCGACGACTGGCGCATCAATCTTCTGCGCTAGTGCTGTATAACTGTTGATGTCAAGACCACCAGAGATACCCAGAGCTATATAAGTGACAAGTTCGAGTAGCTCTTTCATCTCCGCACGCTGCAGAGTCGCTTCTTGCTCTTTCTTGTCTGCTTCTTGGAATTTCTTCTTAATTTCCTCATCCTGCTCCTTTTTGGCACGGTCTGGGAAATTCTCTTTATAGACTACTTCCAGGGCTTTCTTTTCCAGTTCCTCGACTGGTAAGTCAATCGCTTCTTTTGGAAGCAATACGGGATAAAAAGCACCCTCCGCATTTGTCAAAATAACATGAGTGCCCTCTACTTCGTTGTTGGATGAAGAGTAAATCCAACTCTTGCGATTAAATTGTAATTTAGACATATATCTCCTTTTCTTTTATTAAATGGACCAAGTAATTTGAGTACCAATGTACTTATCATTTGCGCCTAGAAGCGTCATTCCTCCATCGTTATTGATCTGCAAATGCCGATCGTTAGTAGAGCTGATATCAAAAATGGGAACATTTAACATTGAAGTGTTGTTGCGGAGCGGAACAAGCTCTTTTGGTACTCTCCCCAAGCTAACATTCCCCGTAACATTTTGTAATTCAATCCTTAATGTAACGATGTCACCCTGCCGCTTGTATTCGCAACCAGCAATTCCTGTGGAAGTCCATTCTATGCGAGTTAGGTTAGCGTGGTCACTCCTTGCATTGGTTGACCATGCGCTCCATTTCCCGGCAAGTAAGACACGCTTAGCTGGCTCTGCTGTTGCTATGGACGGGAAGAACATCTGGAAGCACTCGTTATTACTGTTAAGTACCAACAACCAACCATACTGACGAGCTGGATTGTTGTTTTCTGTACCATTCTTGAAATAGACGCCAGTCGTCCGTTCCTGGTCAAAGTCTTTTCCGTAGGCATAGATAGCAGTACCATTCTTCTGCGTCAAAGCGTGCATCTGGATAAGCTTATCATTCGCATAGATGTCGCCTTTGACATCAAGCGCCCCACGTTCCCATATTTTATTAATACCGGCTCCAAATTGGCTATAAGATATAACCACACCCTCTGTCGTGACAATGGCTGCGAATTCAGTGCTTGTATAACGGTCTTCCAGCTTCCCTACGACTTCCCAAGTCTTGTTAGCAGGATACTGTCCGGATAGGTTTGCTGGGCTGTTGACGAGTTCTGATATACTCGTCCAAGAGCCGGCAGCAGGGCCAGTGTCTGATGTGTAGCTATTGTCCGAAAGGGGCTTGACCTTGAATGTCAGAGTCATCTTGTTTTTCTGCGAGCCATTGACTATGAGAGGTGCGACTTTTGCCGTCCGCGTAATCGTCAATGTTCCGCCGTTCAAACCAGTTCTCGCAACATCAAACTTCAAAATCGGCGGGAAGTAGTCAAGGATGGTCACTGTACGCTCTATCGCATTACTAGTGCGCCCTCGGCTATCTGTCACGCTTGCTCTGATAGTGACTTGACCGTCATAGTTCATCAAACCAAGGCCGCCGCCGTTGTTCGTTGTTGATTGGTTTTTGCCGACAATTTCCGCATAGTAGCCGGTAATCGTCGAACCATAAACCCCAGAAGCTGCACCAAAATTAACTCTGATGTCAGATAAAATCTTGATAAAATGTTCGCCACCAGAAACAATGTTGGCCGCTATCGCATTGCCGTCTGTTAGGGTAAATCCGGTCAAAGTCGGCTTAACGCTATCTGGAATAGAGAGATTAAGCCTTTTAACATCACGGCCAATCTCTCTGCTCCCGTCGTAGGTGATGATGGTTATATTCCCGAAACCGCTGGCGCTATTTGGCGTCTGTTCGCAAAGTTCCAGAGGCGGTGTCCAAGAAAAGCTGGTATCAACATTAGCAGTCGTTATCTGCTTATTAAAACTGCCGTAGGTCGCCCATATAGCGTGTTTAAAAGCGTCATTCTTGCGATTGATGTTAATCGTCACCGGTTGACCGATAATAGCCGTCACATCATTCCCAGAGCTTGCTCTTGGTATGTCTGGCAATCGTCTATTAAACCCGACAGAAGCACTCCCGTAACCACTAACATTGATATCTAGTCGTGCATTGATATTGACGGTCTTTGTTCCGTTCTGGTCGTGTGGAACTCTAAACTCGTTATCAAAAATCAGCTTGTTTTGATTTTGACCGATAGTTGCATCCGCTGTGATGTTCCTGGTCTCTCCGCCGACAGTAATAGCCAGTGATTTGTTTGCTCCGTCATAGATGGCTGCATAACCGTTTGATATGAGTTTTACTTGGATGTTGATAACCGAAAAATTACCAGCAATATCTTGTCTGTATCCCTCTGAAATAACTTCGAGTTGTAGATTGTGCCCGTATGCGCCACTAAAATTAGCTCTGACCATTCTTAAATACCTCCCACGTATCGAACCACATTCATGTCTGGATTGAGCTGATACTGTTCCTCACGAAAACGCCCAATTTGAAGCGTCCGAGTGAATACCCCATTCTCAATCTTTAAGACACCTTGTGAGATATAAGCTACCTCAGAGCCGGCAGAGTAGAAGCTGATACGGTCGTGGTCAATACGGACAGAAGATGACCCATCTTTCTTACCGATATTCAAACCGTCATTGCTGGCGCTCATGTAGAGGTCTAGGAAGCTCCATCTTTCAGCCATGTCGCCTATATTGTTTTCGACCTTGGTTAATCTCTGACTTGCCGATACAAGCTTAGCTTCTGCTGCAGCTCGTCCAGCTTCGTCAGATTTGACATAGTCTTGATAGGATTTAACCCATTCATTGACTGTGTCAATGCTTGCTTTTGCTTCAAGTTCCGCTTTGGCTAGCTGCATAGCTTCTGTCAAAGCGTTCAACTGTTCTGCTGTCAGCTTTTGGTCAGCCTTACTATCAATCTTGTCATTGACTTGCTTGAGCTGTTCCTCGTCGAGCGCTCCTTTATCTCCTTTAGGCCCTGGAGGGCCTTGTGCGCCTGGATCTCCTTTGTCACCTTTCGCACCATTTTGACCGTCAGCCACATTGCTGAAAGTCACTTCTGCTGTTGCCACTTTCTCATCATTGAGATAGGCTTCTACAGTGATTTGCAGAGTCCCCTCAAAATCTGTCGCACGGACTAGCATTTGACTGCCGCTTCCGATGATAGAGTCGCCTTTCTTGTAGAAGATGATAGGCTCGTACACCTTGCCATTCTTCTCCAGTGTAGCCATGAGCAAGCTCTGTCCTGTGCGATTTTTAAAGGTCGTTCCTTGGTCGGTAGACAGCTTCAGCTCGTAAGGTATAGCCTGCTCTGCAAGTTTAGCCATGCGAGTTAGTAAGCTATCTGATACCTTGTTCTGCAAAGCTTGAAAATTCGCAAAGACCGTCTTGTTTTCGCTCGGATTGGTAAAGCTGATTTGTTGCTCGCTGACACGAGCTTCCAGCACCAACATAGGACTAAAGCCCGTATCTTGAATTTTGACAGTGTCACCAATATCCAAATCAAAATATCCGTCTGCTTCGTATGTGATAGCTGGATAGCAATATTTCCTAAGATTGCGCAAGGCCGTGGAGATAAGCACTTCTTCGCTATCTGTATCGACTTCCATGTCCTTGCGGATCCAATTATCGCCTGTCTCAGTACCAGTCAAAACTGACGGATATAGCTGTTTGGAAAGCGGAGCGAATAGCAAGCTCCCTTCAAGGTAAAACTCGACCTCACCCTTAGAGTTTTTCCACTCTTTCTTTTTCTTTGGATCGATTGTCAAAGCGACTTGCTTGGTCTCAGTCTGCTTATACTCGATCTCTTTTAAGCTAACTTCTGGCGCAGTCCCTGTCGTTGTGACGCTGGTCCCCTCCACAGTTCGACCAGCTTTTAACTCTGGCGGGTAGCAAAGCGTCTCAATGGCTCCCAAATAAGCCTGAGCATTATAAGTCCCAAGAGTCACATACTGACGGCCAGCATAGTTCTGCTCAAGTACCGTTACGGTACTCCCATTGTTAGCGATAATGATGGAAACGTGACCATACTGTCCAGTTGCTAGAAAAGCGTTGTGAGCTTTGATGTTCGCCAAAGAGCCGGCTTTCAGCTCATTAGTTCCACGAGGACGGACAACAGACCAACCAAAATTAGCCCAAGCGTAGTCAGTCCCGATGTAAGCAGCAGCCATACCAGCGCCTACTCTTCCAGAGAAGCCAGTCACACCAGCCCCAAGACCAGGGCCGCCTAGCTTCATGGAATACCAAGCCGCCAAGCCATAACATTGACCGTTTCCGACTGTCCGGCCTTGCAGGCCTTTCATTTCGCTGATAACAGCGATTGTTTTATCGGCCTTTACAATCTGAGTAATCGGCTGACTCGGTTGACTGACTTGATTGGCCGGTTGTCTCCAAAGGTCGTCTAGCTTGTCTAGGACATTGCCATTAGAGCGATTAACTCCTCCTCTAATATCTCGCATGAGAGCGATATAATGGCCATATCCAGCAGCGGCATAGTCATATAACGCACCACCGACACGGAAAAGACCACGAGTGTAGTCTTCAATGTTCTGCTTGCCTTTGACACCGTAGAACTTGCGCCCGCCGCTAGTCTGTTCAGCTAGAAGATAAGCATAGTCTTTCATAAAGTCGTCAACGCTCGCATAGTGGAAGTATGTTCCGCCCTCGTTGGCCGGTCTAGCACTTCCTGTCGTGACCTTGACGCCGCTTGGTCGAGTCTGAGCAGAGCCAGACATACCCGACCAGTTATTGTCAATTCTGGCCACGTTAGAAGCGCCCCAGAAGCTTTCTAGGTAAAGTTGGCAAATCATACCAGACGGCAGTATGTTGTATTGCACACAGAGATTTAGGATGGTTTGGACTATTGCAGCGCTCATAGGATGCCCAGCATAGTTTAAACCGCCACCGCCATACTTCTTCCCACTATTTGCTGCCGTTCTTGCTGCCGGATTGCTTATCTTGTCCGTTGTTGTTGTACTAACTTCTTTTTTACCAACAGGCTTGATAGCATTGTAGAGTTTGGTTTTATCTACCTTTCTCTTGATGCTCTTAATGTTCTTGCCATATTTCAGTACAACATCATTTCTCCTGCGACCTATCCCTTGATTTGTTTCAGAGTGCGCCTTATAGACATTGATGACGAATCGGTCAAGCTGACTATTTGATTTTAGCTTCGTCTCAAACTCGATTTCAGCATCAAAGTTGCGAGCAAGAGATATCAAACGAGCCAGAGAGGTCTCCTGCCCCTCCCATTGCAAGGACTTCTGCTGGTCTGCAACCTCATTGATTCCAAGGTCAAGCTTGGCAACCCCAAGTATTCCCCAAGTATCCAGATATTCCGAAAATCTCATAGCTTTCGGCGCCTTATATGCTTCTTGATATTCGAGTAAGAGTTCCAGACTAAGGTTTTCGCAGTAACAACTGATGATTTGCTCATCTTCTTCAGTCTTCATCACGTTAAAGAGATAAGAGCGTCCCTTGTACTTAAAGCTGACAAAAGCCCGCTCGTTTAGATGCTTGTAGGCTTGTTCGGTATAAGTATCGGACTTGATTTTTCTCTTAAATACCGAAAATTGAAATATAGATGTCGCATTTTCAAGACTTCTCGTCCATTTATCATTGAAGAAATTCAAGGTCGTCTGTTTATCGTTGTCGATAAAAGCAACCTTTTTCAAGGCGCTATCATGGATTGTTAAAAGCATTAGAGCCACCTTTCTTCAAATTCGATTGTCACACTTGGCTTTTTCTTAGCCCAATTTGACTGCAAGATTTCGATTTCAGACTTACCAGGAGGAATGACCGGCCATAAAGAACCGTCAACTACTTGATCCAGGTTCGGGAGATTGTTCAAAAATACACTGTCGTTCTCGCTATTAATGATAAGCGTGCTTCCTGTAGCATAGCGATTAGGGATGTCTTTTGTGCCATTGACAAAGTCTTTCCGATAAACGATGCTATCTAAGTACATGTGAGTTGGTAGTGGCTTATCGCCAAAAGCTCCCATTGCAACATGGACTTTAATAGACTTCTTGCCTTTGATTTCAGGAATGGTGAATTTCTGATACGAACCATTCCAAAACAGTTGTACTTCGTCATCTCTTCGTAAGATGTCGGATTGTCCGCTATCTTTGTTAAACGGATTTTCGCTTGGGTTGTGAGTTGGCCAGAACGTCCATTGCTTAACCAGTTTATAGCTCCCGCTTCCGTTAGCAGCAAGGAAGTTGTACTCTGTATTTAGGCCATTCCCTCGCTTAATAGTTTCAACGCCATAGAGGAACTCACCATTTTCGCCAGTAAATGAAATCTTGATGAAGCCATACTGATTAGCTGGATTGACCCAGAAAATCTGTCTCCACCAAATATATTCATGAAGCGCCCCCTTTTCTCCCACGCTGTCAGCGGGAATTTCCCAAGTGACTGATCCAGCATGATTGCCAAGAGGACCACCGCCCCGATTAGCTAGGAATAAGTGCGGTCTGCCCCAAGCGCTTTGAATGGCCAATGTCCCATTCAAGTTTTGGGAGTTATCATTCAGTATTGCTACATTCTTCTGACCGTCCGCAAGACCCTTGATTATACCCTCGCCAGTAACATAGTCCCAGAGGATTTCAGAGTGCTTATATGGCACGATATCGGCTTCCTCGATACTTCCGGCCTCGAAAGCAAACCGCTCGCTCACAAGGCCATAGTAGCCGTTTTCGTCATTGGCCTTAAAGGTAATAATCGGATAAGCGTCTGCTGTACCCTTGTTATCGATCGCAAAGACCATCTTTCCTTGCTTCTCCTCGTAGTCCACCACTCGCTTGTAGGTTACAGAGTGAGCTACACCGTCTGGCACTAGGAAAGTAATTTCTCCCTTTTGACAGACGCGGTTAATGTTCCCGATTGAGACGTCACCTGTTGGAATGGCCATGTAATACTTGTCAGGCTCATCTTCAAAAGTCAGACGAGCAGGCTCTTTGACATGCAGCACACCCGCAAGCTCATGCTTCAATGCCTCTATTTCAGTAGCGGTCTTCTCTAACATCGTGAAGCTAACTGTTATCTTTTTAGCACCAAAGCTGACCTTTTGAATGTTTGTCCCGATTAGAGGAGCGTCAACTTGTGAGATATTCCTATCGTTCCCGATTGCTCGGACGACTTCCCGGATACGAAAAAAACGGCTCATACCAACGCCGTTGAAAGTCATTTCTTCCGTCAAATTATCACTCCTCTCATGCGATTCATCATTTCTTCCTGTTCGGATTGCCAGTTCATAAACTTGCTTCCTGTCTTAGCGACAAGAGTATTATCATCCAGCACCATCTGTACTGGTCTTTCTAGCGCTTTCTCGGCAATGTCCAAGGCCTTTTCAGACAGTTCATCAACCTTTTTGCTTAGCTTTTCAAACTCGCTAGATGCAAGCGTATCTAGTCGATAGCTGCCTCTTACGATGCTATCCTGGATACCATCTGACCCATTAAGTGCCACATTCCCTGTTAGAGTCGTCTGTTCGAAAATGTCCGACATTTCGCCAGCCATTCCAGATACTAGCGACTTAGTATCTTTAAAGCGGTCTTGCAATCCCTCGTTCAAACTATCCATGATAGCCCGACCATGAGGTATCAAGAGCTTGCGGTCATATTCGATTGGCCCTTTATTTTCACGGATCCAGTCAGCAATCCCGCCCACAAAGTTCTTGACATTGTCAAAGGCTCCTTTGAGACCTTTTAGGAATCCGTCAATGATGGCTTTACCGGCTTCAAACAGATTGATTTTCTTCAATCCATCAAATACCTTGGTCACACTGGAAACAGCATTAGAAACTCCATTTTTCAAGTCGTCCCAAGCTTTTTGAGCGCCTTGAACAATACCATTGATAACATTCACGACCGCAGTTTTCAAAGCATTCCATGAAGCCTCTGCAGTAGCTTTCAGACCATTCCACAAGCTAGAAAGTGTATTCTTGAAGCCTTCCCATGCAGCAATAGCGCTGCTGATAAAGCCTATAATAATGTTTGTAATGCTTGTTTTCAGCCATTCCCACGCTGCAGAAGCTGCACCAGTAATGCTGTCCCAAACAGTCTGTAAAGCTGACACTAATGTCTCAAATACAGTCTTGGCATAGCCTACGATAGCATCTACCACTCCGCTAAAGTAGAGTTTCAGACCTTCCCAGACCATGGAAATAGCATTTTTGATGCTATCCCAGATAAGGCCCATATCTTCGCCAAGCTTACCAAAATTACCTGTCAGCAAGTCAATGATGATGAGGGCTGCTCCCATTACGATGGACTTGATAAACTCCCAAGCCCCTTGAAAGACCATCTTCACACCATCCCACATCTTAGAAAGACCGTCTTTGACGTTATTCCAAAGGCTGACAAACACATCGATGAAAGGCTGGACAATCGTCATGACTGCTTGAGTGATGGCTGTCCATGCAGTAGTAAATGCTGACTTAATGCCGTTCCATAGGTTTGAAAAGAACTCAGTCACGCTATTCCAGATAGCCTTGACAGCCTCTACATGCGCAGCCCATACAGCCTGCACACCGGCCCATATCTTCTTAGCTCCATCAGAAATACCCGACCATAAACCACTAAAGAATTCAGAAATCCCTTGCCAAGCGTCCTTGATCCAGCTGACGAAACCAGCCCATATCTTCTGACCGGTTTTAGTCTGAGTGAAAAACCATACCAAACCAGCCACAAGGGCAGCAATGGCAGTTACTACGATGCCAATTGGGTTTGCAGATAAAACGGCGTTGAAAATACCAAAAGCGCCACTTGCTCCCATAGTCGCAGCGGCATTTGCTGCTTCAGCAGCTGTCAAAGCCCCAGTTCGTGCGAATTGAGCCAACATCAATCCGTTAGTGATTGCTAGGGTTGCATTTCTGACAATCTCAATGCCTTTGATGATCCCCATCACAACCTTATAGCCTATCCATGCTGCTGTGATACCAACAACTGCAGATTTCAATCCGTCCATAGCAGCCGGACTCTTCTTCAGCCAGTCAGTAAATTCTTTGATTTTTTCTGATGCCGTTTTTAAAAACCCTGTCACATTCTCAAAGGCAGAACCAATTCCGTTCACAATCTGCTCGTTTGCAGAAATTCCCAGCAATCCTCCGCTGAAGAGATTGACTATTTCAATAACATTCCCGATAATCGCTCCAATGTTCTCAAATGCTCCTCGGATATTGTCGGCAATATTGACTATCTGACTAGCCGTATCTTTACTAAAGCCTAGTGCTTCCAGAATATCTATGTTATCCTGCTTGTTCAAAGACCCAAAAAGCATATCAAAGAATGTCTGAAATATCCCAGATACTTTCGACAACTGGCTATATACAGCACTTCCGAAAGCTTCTCCGAAAAGTTGAGATGCAACCTTGCTTAGCCCCTCAGTTAATAACAAGCCAAGGCCGGAAAATACATTCGAGACCATAGGAATGAAATTATTAAACAGAAATGTTGAGGTAGTATCCAGTAAAGCTTGTAATGCCGGTAAGACATTCTCTCCAAGAGCTAACTTACCAAGTACATTCTGTGCAGAAGCTTTCATAGCAGCAAACGAGCCACTAAAGGTTGATGAAGCTTCTTTCGCTGTCGTTCCAGTAATATCTAGTTGTCCTTGGATAGCATGGATTGCCTGATAAACATCAGCAAGGCTATTGATGTCGTACTTAACGCCTGTCAGCTTCTCAGCGTCAGCTAGCAGTCGCTCCATTTCTGTCTTCGTTCCCCCATAGCCTAGTTTGAGATTGTCTAGCATCATATAGTTTTGCTTGGCAAATCCCTGATAAGCATCCTGGATACGATCCATAGAGGTGCCCATCTTGTTGGCATTATCAGACATGTCTATCATGGCCATATTAGCCACATCAGCTGCCTTGGCAGTATCTCCGCCGAGCGATTGCAAGAGACTGGCTGAGAACCCTGTTACATTCTCCATATAGGCATTAGCGGACAATCCAGCAGTCCGAAAAGCCTCATTTGCGTAGCCTTTTACTTTTTCGGCTGAATCTTTAAATAAAGTATCAATACCGCCTAAAGATTGTTGGAGATTAGCACCCTCAGAAATGGCCGCTGAAAAGGCTTTGCCTATCCCTGCAGCAGCAATCACCTTTGTCGCAATACTAGCAATAGATGAGCCTATTGTCATACCTGCGCTCTGTCCGGCTGCGCTTGCTTCAGGAGCAATAGCATTCTTTATCATTCCGCTAATGCCTTTAGCAGATGGCATAATCTGCACATAAGCTTGACCTAACTCTGTTGCCACTAGCTCTCACCTCCATTCTTTCCTATGATTTCTTGTTTCATCTTTTCAAATTCCTCACCAGAGTCAAAGACCATTTCCATGCGTTCTTGCTCTACTGCTCCTGTTAGCTTAGCAGCTATTGACTCAGGGCGATTGCGCCCTTTCTGACCGTCGCTAGTCTTAAACCAGACTAGTGTTGTAAGGCGGTCAAGCATAGCAGCAGCAAGCAAGGTATCAAAGCTTGCTTGATTCCCAGACATAGCTTGCTTGATTCGCGAGTCTTCGCGCAGACCTACAGAAAAGACAGCCGCCTGATAAGCAGGCAGCTGTCTGTAGTTGTATATCCTGTAAGTCTCTGCCAAGTCGCAGATAAGAGCCTCTTCGTCGGTCTTTATCATCTTGGCGAGGACGACTAGTTTTTTACCGGCTTATGATTCGCAAAGATTTCCTCAACTTCGCTCATCAAAGCTTCCAACGGAACCAGTCCCTCATCTGTCCGAACATGGTCTTTCAGATTCTGGGCTTGTGGTCCCAGCATTAGATTAAGCAGCCGTGGGAGTACAAGTGGATTTGTATCCACTTCCGCGATAGCTTCGACAAGCTCATAGTTGCTCATGCGGTCTTGGCTAATTTCAAAGTCAAAACCTGTCGATGTAGTCCCTTTGATTGTTTTAGTTTTCGACATGATTAACCTCCTGGAACAGCTGTCGGAGCTTTGATGTATTCGTAGTGAGTATTTCCTGGCTTATCCGGAAAGGCTGTGACAGTAGTCTCATATCCGACTGTTTCGCCGTCCTTGTAGCTCACTTCACCGATTTCCGTCACTTTCCCTTGTGGGATGACAATGCGCTTCATGATGCCGCCTTTGAGAATGATTTCAGCCACCAGACAGTGGTCCTGCAATTCTTTAGAGTTTGCCTTGACTACGATACCTGTACTAAGGTCTCCGCTCACATTGTCTTTTCCATAGATTTCTTTCAAGACATCTACATTAAGGGCTTCAATCAGCGTGTAGCTAAATGTGTCTTTCTTTTCTGTCTGTGATGAGTTCACCACATCACCGCCCCAGGCTTTAATATCTTCAGATTCCGGTGAGTTCGTATTCGTCATACCGTCTTCTGAGATATAGCCGAGGGACTTAAAAGCTGCATCCAGATCGCTTGTTGCATCCGTTGGCAATGTAGAGCCTAGCGGTGCAGAGTAGATAGCCCCGCCCACTTTAGGCTTGGCAGTTGTAACATTTGATGATGTTGCCATGTAATTTCTCCTTAAAAATAATTAATGTCAAATACCGCCTGATAGCGATATCTCTTAGTTTCTGTGTCCGTGAAGTTGTAATCGCTGTTCAAGTGGACACCGCTGATTGAGTCAAGCTCTACCAGCCCTTTCACAGCTTCCTTGACCTTTCCGTTCAGCTCTGCAGCCTTCTGCATTGATGGCGCATAGCTTTGAAAAGCAAATGTCGCAGTCCCAGAATGATTTCTCTCAGCATTCCCTGTCTTCTCAATCATGATGAAACTACTCGGCATTTTGCTCTCATGCTCAAAAAAAGACGGCACGCCTAAACGACCGTCAAGGTATTTCTTGATGATAATTTCAATCATTTAGCGCACCGCCTTTAGTAAAGTATTGTTCTTGGAATTATCGCGCTTAGCCTTATTACTCTTAGCATAGACCATAGCGTTAGCCCGGTTGCGACCGACATGGATATCTTGCTCGTATCCATCGCCACATCTGCCCTTGATGCCAGCGGCCTTTTCTCTCAAGATTGACTGCATAGCCCCTGATTTCATCAGCTCAGACACTCCCTTACGGTCGAGTTTAAAAGAAACATTACTCATATCGCTCTACCATCACTTTCTTGTTCCAGTCTAGCGGTATGAGACTTTCAATCCCCTCTATCGGAATCCCAAAGGTCCTCCATCGCTGATTGAAAAACCGCACCTCTTTGTCTTCCCAATTATGAGTGTCTCCTTTAGGGATGGCCAGTGTATAGACAGCTTTCTTGCCGGTCAAGCTCATCTGATTGACGATATCATCGATCATCGTCGGTGTTACAAGCACATTCTCGACTTGCACCTCAGACTCCTCAAAGGTCGAATGTCCAAAATCATCATGACCTGTCTTGACCTTGTCAATCAACGTTACTGTGATACCTTTAATTCTGCCCATATAAATCAATCACCCCATATCGTTGCTTTTTGAGACCTAATCGCTTAAGTTCAGAGTCTTTGATGAAAAGACCGCCGCCTGGCACTAAATATGATCCACTAAATGAGTAGCCCAAGGCACTTTCTGTCATCTGCGTCATTGGCTCATGGTCTGTCGAGGTCATCAGGGTTCTTGCGACCACATCGACCGTGACAGACTTGACCACATTAGCGTATGACGGACTTTCTTGGACCATCTTGTCCAAGTCCTTGCCTACTTTCTTAGCTTCAACTCTCAAAGAGTCAGAGACAACTCCCAACAGCGCCTCTGCTCTATTGCTTTCGTCAAATTTCAAAGACCGCCACAACGATTCCAGATCTCCCACTGTTGCAAAGTTCGTCATCTATTCCTGCCCTTCGTGTTCCGCATGAAGTGCCAGCAAATCAGCTTTACGAGCCGAGCTGTCATATTCCACACCAAGCTCATCGAGCCTTGATTTCAATTCTGGCACAGTCAGATTATCTGCTACGCCAACTTCGTCAACCGGTACCCAATCGCCAGAGAGGACGCTCTCTGACGAAAGGACGATACCAGTTTCGATATCCTTATAAAGCGCCATCCAGCACCTCCTTACGCGCCTTTAACGCGAGCGAAAGCGTCTGGATCCAAAATGCCCCAGCCGATGAACGCTTCTGTACGCAGACAGATTTCGTTATAGGCTTTCAGGTCGCGACCAGTACCGTCTGGATCACCATATTCAATGATTTCCATAGGAATATTTTCAGCATAGCCCCACTTGAAGCGGTTTTGGAAGTCCCCAGCAATGACATGGTCCTTTTCAGCAGTTCCGCCAGTTACAACCAAGTTCTTGTTGACATCTGATTTCATACCGTAGAATGAGTCAGGATTTTGCCCAAAACGGAACTCTGGATACTGAACGACACCATTGACTTTCAATTTCGCCAGAGATTGTCCAGCAAGCGGAGACAGAGCCAGTCCAGTTACTTCTCCGCCTTTCGCCACAACCGCCTGAACAGCTGCATCGATATTGTCATCGATTTTCGTTTCATCAAATGTCACGATGTTTCCTGTTACCACGCCATCAAATGAGTTAGTACCACGGAATGACGCATCTTCCAAAGACTTCGGCTCCAATCCGTGTAGCGCTGCAATGTCGAACGCTGTTGCGATTTTCTTGGCAAATCCATCTGCATAAGCCCGCAAGTAGTTCAGTTTCTTTTCTTCAGTAGCGTACTTAAATTCATCCGTAATCCGTGCTTGATAGACGAATTTCAAAGGCTTGATAACCTTAGATGTGAGAGTTGCATCTCCTGCGCCTTTCTTCTCTCCCTCACCAACGATTTGAGCGTTACCTTCCAGGTTGAAGATGAATTGCTCCGTACCGTTGAATGGGATAGGCGTCTGTGATGATAGCTTAGCAAGTACCGAATAGCCCTGTACTTTGCTCATGATTTCTGTCACCAATTCTGGTTTGAAAAGTGTTGCTGCTTTCATAGTTGTCATATTTTATTCTCCTTTTGTTAATTCGCGAGCCATAGATAGCCAGCTCGCATCTGCTTTGTCGCCGATAATCGGCTCTTGGTCCTTAATCGGCGCTGGTTTAGTTGACGGCTTTAAGAAGCCTGCCAAGCGCTCTGCGTCTGCTCTCAAGCTTTCTTCATCAGTCCCCTGCAGACGATCAGCTAGGTCATACGGCAGTCCATTCTGCAGTGCGATGCGAGTTCGCAAATCAGCTGTTTCATAACCAGCCACTCTTGACTCAAACTCTGCGATTTTCTTGTCGTATTCAGCTGCGCTCTGCTTGGAAGATTCCAAAGCTGATTGCAATCCGGCTTTTTCTTTTTCCAATTCTTCTACACGAGATTTGAGTTGGTCATAGTCGCCAAATTTCTCCTTTTCACGAGCCAAGCGTGCCTTGATGGCCGCGTCAAATTCTTCTTGCGTAGTGATTGGTGTAAATTCTGACATTCTCATGTCTCCTTTCTCCTGCTTCCCCGGCAGTTCGGTAATTTTTAAGCATCAAAAAAAGCAGTCGCAAGACCGCTTATTCTAATAGCTGATTTTTTGCTTTTTCTTAGGCTTAGTCGTAGCACAAGCCCAATGCGCAAGCAAGGCGCTGTCCATCAAAGAAATATCCATATCGTCGAAGTGCGACCGGTAGCCAAAGCCACCGTTTGAGCCAATATTCCGCTTATCGCAGTTCGTCGCCACCTTAGAAAGCGACGGCTGACCAGCATGACAGATAGTCTTCTGAAACACTCCCTGCTCCCATAGCGAGTTAGCGGTGATGATTTCTTTGACTGTAGGCAAGACCACGTTCTTTATTTTGTAGTCTTTCAGCTCATCATCAAGTATCCGCTGACCGTTCGCACCGTCAACAACGATTTGAGCAACATCTGCTTGTCTCAAAAAGGCAACAATCCAGTCATTACCATTTCTGACAGACTGACAGTCCACCGTTTCAACGAAAAAGCGACCATCCTTAGTCCTGACCGCTATACTCATTGCTACGTTAGTTCCATCTTGTCCATACTTGATACCAGCAAATAGCTTGCCGTCAAAGTTTGGAAGTTCTTCGACTTTAAGCTCGTTCCACTCTGTTTCAGAAATAGCTGATTTCTGATTGTAGGTTGGCCAGAAACCAAGACGCTGGACATTGTGGTCTAGCTTATCAGCTCCAAGCTCTGCCTCAATCTTCCGCTCGTTCAGATGGTAGCCCATAGACGGATTGGAATTGTACCAGGCTTCCACATCGTCAATTTCCTTTTCCTCGGAGACCGACCATTCAGCCCAGCCAGAATACTTCCCTTTCCCGAAGAGACAAGTCTCACGGTATTTAGTAAAGACCGTTCCGCTCGATACCGGTGTCGGAGGTGTCCCACACATAATTGTCATAGGATTATCACTATCCGTAACCGTGTACTTAAGCGCTGACTCTTGCTCTGTGGTGTACTCCTGTGCTTCGTCTATGATTAGCAAGTCAAATCCCTCGCCAAGACCACCGTTAGAGGTCCTAGTTCGGAATTGCACCACTCCCTCTGTTGAGTAAAGCTCGATTCTTTCCTGCCCCTTTGCTCGAATAGAGTTAAAATCCTCACCATCCACATAGCCCATCTTTTCCAGATAGCGCTTGACCTTTTCAAAGGATGCATGCGATGTTGAAATCCGGTGAGCTGTGTGCAGGATATTCAAACCCTGGTGCAGCGCCCAAATTTCCGACATATAGAGGATTTCAGACTTACCATTCCGACGAGGAATAGAATAACCAAACTTTTGATGTATCCACAGACCATTTTTATCTACAGCCATCAAAGGCAAAAGCAGATTTTTCTGCCAAGCATAGCAAGAAAGACCAGTCCGCTCATACAGCTCAATCGCTTCATTGGCTTTTGAATTTTTCTTGACGTATTTTAAAATCACCGATTGAGTAGGATTCTGATTGCCAAGTTTCTTCTTCCTCGCCATTCTAATTTCCTTTCAATCGTCATCGCATGATAACCCTGTCGCTGGAAGATATCGGATCACCTCCTAAACTAAATAACTAAAAGTGTAGCCATGTAACATTTCTTCTCCTTTCCCTTGCTTTTCAAGCAAAATTGTTGTATACTTAAATCAGATAAGGAACTGGTTTGGCACCCTATGGCCTCTTTGAGGTCGGCGCCTAAGTCAGTTCCTTTTTCTTATGATATCAACTAAACGATTATTACGCTTAATGACAGCAATATCCAAACCTCGACGACCACGCTTGTATATATCTGCAAGTTGTTTTTCCACATCCTCATCAGTAAGAGGCGATTTCGTCACATCGTAGATTATATTTTCTGCTTGTGTCTTGGCTTTTCTAGTGTTTTGGTCTATAGTCCCCTTTCCTGAACCTGTTATCTCTTTCAAGTCAAATTTCAACCCATTTACCAAATAATCAGGGCTTGGAATTTTATCAGGAAAATTAACCCTTGGAGCCATTTCAACCTTAGCACCGAACTTATTAGCCAACCATCCAGCGTTTTCCTTTTCTTTCTGCGAATAATCCAGCACAACATGCTTGCCATCCACACGATACTTAATCCCATCATGTTCCCAGTAATCCATGTCCGACACAGAACCTTTTCCAGAGTGCTTTAGCCACTCTTTTTTTACGCTCTGATAAGACTTGTCATCCTCGACCAGCCCTGCTGTCTTCCTCCGCTCAGCAGCCGCCTTCTTCTCTGCACTCCATTTTTTGGAATGGACATTCTGCCTGCGACCACTACCTGGATGATAATCAACAGTACACCGGCAATTACTATGCCTCTTGTACACATCATCCGGAACATCTGGATAATCATAAGAACCAGCTAAACTCTTGCACCACTTACAAGGCTTCCCTACAACCGTTCTAGTTATCTTAGGATGTAACCCTGATTTAAAATTAAATTCCGCATTAGCTCTGATAAAATCATCAACAATGCTTTGGCTAAAATTAACAATAGGGTCCCAAAGAATCCAACTCACACTGTCAAAATCAGGCTCGCTGTCTAAACGATTGATAATACCATCTATCCTGTCTTGATTTAAGTTCGGACGCTGAACAGCAACCTTGATTTTTGCTTCACTGTTTAAAATCTCCTGAACTTGCCCAGAGTATTCGCTTATCTTGTCGTAATTTGTCCCTAAAACATCCTCTAGCACCCTTTTAGCTATATTGTAATACATTTTACCGTCCGGTAATTTAGAAGCCGTTACAGAGCCCTTCAGAGCCTTAGAGAGAATTTCGCCTAATTCAATCGCATAATCATTAGCGTCAAGATAGTTTGCTTTTCCTTTCGCTAATTTAGCCAGCAAGCTTTCTAGCACCGAGCTATCCAGCACGCCTTTGTCAAATTCCTCTCTAATTTCGTCCAGCAGTTCCGGTACTAGGTCCTTAACCATCACCCTCACCTGCCTCTTGTACTGGCGCAGGCTTATCAGAGCCCTTAATACCAGTCAAGTCGCGAATGATATCCGCATCCAGATAGCCTGGCACTGCTTGATTAAGCTTAATGGCACCATCTCCAATCATGGTCAATGTATTTGCGTCCGCCTCAAAGAGTGGTTCCCATTTCGCCGTCGTATTGACAAATTGGCTGCGCAGGTAGGTCCATTCATCACGCAAGCAAGCTGCCACATAGGCCACATTCAGCAACCCAGATCCGAGAGAGCGCTGCGCTTTCCGCCCAGCCAGTCGCAAATTCTCATGACTAGCCCTGATAGCCTCTACCGAAGACGGATTGTCCGATACGAATCCGAGGTCATCAAGCGTCAGCCCCATTTCACCAGCAAACCCAGCAGCTGCTAATCTAAGCTGTTCAGTAAACGGTGACATGTTCGACGTAGTAAACTGACCAACTGCAGGCTTCTCACCGTCGTCATCCTTGGTAAACTGCAACATACTGGAAACAGTTGCTTTCCAAGAGTCCATCGGCTCCGCATCTTGGCTTAATCCCAAGACATACTTTTGAGGGAATGAGTAGAACTCCGCAGTCACATCTGCCCGCTCTAGTGTCCGCTTAGCGTATCGCTGATAGTACATCCCAGCCCTTGTGATACGAGAGCGACCAAACGGCCTGACCGCATCCGGACGGTGAATGATTGGCACCAACAACGGAACACCCGCAGGATTCGGAATCACGAACTCCTTGCCAGCCTTTGGGAAATACCATGTTTCTGTCGGTGTGAAATAAGCCTCTAAAATAGGTGACTCATACTCGTCCCGTTTCAGTACCGCATAGCCTTCTGTCAGCAAGCCAGTGATAGGATCTATCACACCAGTAGCATTACTAGCCTCAATGACTTGCAGTCTAGGTGTATCACCCTCACCTTTGGAGATATAGACGAAAGCACACGAGCCAATCAAGGCCGATAAGATTGCCGAGTCAAAAAAGACATCTGGATTGTTTGCCTGAAAAATCTCATTAACTTGGAAATCATCGTTTTCAAATTCACGGAATACCAAACGATCCGCAAGACTATCCACACCCTTAGCAGCCCAACCAAGAACAGCTCTATACTGCTCACGAATATTAGCTGGTATCGTAATGCCGATCATATTATCATGATACTGCATCGCATACTGCTTATATCTCATGTCAACTCTATTCCTGACACTTGCCAGCTTGCTCCTCAGATAAGGAATCCCTTTCATGTCCATTTCGTTTTCATATCCTTTCATTTCGCGCGAGAAAATTTGTACAGTGACAGCGTGAAGCTCTGCCGAACTGCCTAGGGGGTCCCTACCCCCCCTATCAACTTTTATATCTTTTCCAATCAATGCTTTGAGGTAAATTTCTATTACCAATGACTGATGTGCCAGCTGTCCGGTCATCAGCATAAAGCTTGTCAGACTTCTGTCTGTTGCATTGCCAGTGAGCAAGCTGCAGGTTGTTGATGTCTGATGGGTGTCCGTTCTTGTTAATCGGAATGATGTGGTCAATGACTGGACTCAACGGATGAGGATAACGCAGACTCTTATCGACTGGTTGACCACAGATACCACAGACATTCTTAGTCTTCAGCAGTATCTTCTTGTTCTTTTCAAAGGCAACCCTGTGCGGTCCGTTCCTATCTGGTCTGTATTCTGCCATGACTCCTATTCACCTCTTTATCTATGTCTTGGATTTAACATATCTTATATTCTGTTAGTTTCAATCAATCTGACGCAATGCCTACTCTCTCATGCTCTCTCTCGTGTTTATCTGAAACTCAATTTACTTTTTATCATTATGTTAAATAGGGGGGTGTTAATAACTGAAAGCAAGCATGGTTTCGTCCAGCTCATCTTGACTGAACCCGATATATCCAAGAGTAATGTCGGCTGATGAATGATTAAACACTTGCATCAGTATCGCCACATTCTTATTCTTCTTATAGTGGTGATAGCCGAATGTCTTTCTCATCGAGTGAGTTCCAATGTTAGTCAAGCCGATATGATTGCCAGCTTCTTTCAGGAACTGATAGACGGCAACTCTACTGATATGTTTTATCCTGGCTCCATCTATCCTGATCTTCTTTCTGCTAGGAAAGAGATAGTCGTAGCTTTGTAGTTGCTTATCCTTGATGTATTGGTTAATTGCTTTCCTTAACTCTGGATTGATTGGAAAGCGTCGAATCTTCCCAGTCTTCATCTCTTTAACTTCAATCCGATCCGATATCACATCTTTAACCTGTAGCGGGATGATATCGCTAACTCTAAGACCAGAGTATATGCCAAACATGAACAAGATATAGTTCCGTTCGCTCTTTGACTTTAGAAAGTCTTTCATACGTTCTAAGTCGTCTAAGTCTCTGATTGGTTCGACTTTTCGCAACACCACCACCTCCTGACTACAGAAAAAGGCAGGGTATTCCTGCCTAGTCCTTATTATTCGATAATATCATGATACCACTTTAAAAACGTTGTAAACTCCGTTCCTACTCCTGACTTACTCCGCAACAGCCACTTGCTCGCCATTTCTATATAGTTCTGCGAAAGCAAGTAAAGCTTTATCTAACGTTTCATAATAAGAACTTTCAGACATGGCCAGTGCGGTGTATATGGTTCGGTCTTTTTTTCTGTGCTTATCCAAATATTTCTCAACCAATATCCTCCTGTAATACGGATCGTGCAGCTCACTAACTGCTTGCTCGATGGCATCAAGCTCCATCTCTGCATCCACTTTCCTAATCGCTAGCTTCTCTATCTGACTGGTTGTGTCGCTGCTAGGGTTGCGTGGCATGAATGAGTAAGTAGGAGTTACTTTCTGACCATCCTTATCGTTAGCCACTCGACGCCATCTAGGATATCCTCTCAGTATCTTCTTAGCATTCTCTCGAGTCTTGGACTCGTTGATTTCAGGAAAGAAAGGCATCTAATCACCTCTCTTTCGGAACCAATCGCACAGATTGCCTCCAGCTGATGTGATTACCGTTTTCATCTTGTTGATAGTAGGACGGAATCCTACCTGGTACTGTTACAACCTTTTCGACAGTCTCAATGACTTTTTCAGGCTTGCTGCTCTCATCAATCCAACCTACGAGATAGGCAGGGTTGACACCAAAATAATCAGCGATTTTTTCAGCCATCTCAAATGTTATAATCCCTTTTCGCTCATAAAGGAAAATAGTGTTTTGCGATATGCCGATGGCTTTACTGAGTTTATTTGCGGAAATACCTCTTGCTTTCCTCAATTCTTTTAATCTTAACTTCATCCTTTAAATCTCCTTGTCTGCTTCCGTTGAAAAGCCTGCTTCCTCATGTCTTGCCAAGTTTTTTTCGCTAGCTCTTCTACAAGATCCATCTTTTGATTTTCGAGTTGTTCAATCTTCTTCTCATACTGCTCCATCTCTCGATAGCAGCGCTTGAGTTCGTCTCTAAAGAACTCGCAGCAATTTTCTTCGGTTGTTATATCACTCTTGGTTTCCATATTTTCTCCTTTTACTTCAATTCTTTTGCGATTGCAGCAATGACATTAACCGTCACGCTATTACCAGCTTGCTTGTATAATTGGCTATTACTATTCACCTTTTGCGCCCTGTCAAAAGCCCAATCTGGGAAACCTTGCAGTCTCCAACATTCTCGAGGTGTCAGCTTGCGAATGCGAAAATCTGGTGTGACTACTCCTTGGCTTTCTCCTGTCAAGAGAGTGTTAGCCTGTCCTTTTCCTACTCGTCCTCTGCGTGTCTTAGAGTTTGGATGTGCTAAATTAACACTATCACCGATTTCTGCTTCGGCGTAACCTTGAGAGGTTGCCTCTGTTATTTTTATAACATTGTTTTCGTGATAGCTGTTACTTGTTAAAGTAGGAGCGACGTCATGTTCTCCGCCTTGATTATAACCGTGTGCTCTTTGAATGATTTTTACACCCTCCCCTTTATTTGTTGTAAGCGTGGGAGCTAGGCCATCAGCTTGATAGACTTCCCCATTCATACCATTTCCGGATGGATTTCCATTGCCAATTTTCATGACTGATTGGCTACTAATTGACTGATTTTCTCCTCCGAAAGGAAAAACTCCTCTGGTGCTTGCTCCTCTAAGATGTCCGACAATGAACACACGCTCCCTGTTTTGGGGGACTCCAAAGTTTTTGCTGTTAAGTACTTGCCATTCAGCGTCATACCCCAATTCATCCAAGGCTGAGAGTATGGTCTCGAATGTATCCCCCCTATTGTGATTGAGCAGTCCTTTGACGTTCTCAAGGAATAACAAGCGAGGCCTGAGAATAGATGCGAACCGTGCGATTTCAAAAAACAAAGTTCCTCTAGTATCTTCAAATCCTTGCCGTTTTCCCGCAATGCTGAAAGCCTGGCACGGAAATCCTCCACAGATAACGTCAACTCGTCCAATTCCTCGAACAGTGTCGTCTGATACTGCTGTGATGTCATACAGTTCAATTTCTCCTATCGTATCATGTATAGCTTTATAGCTAGCTCTAGCGAATTTGTCAATTTCGCAAAAACCTACACATTCATGGCCAGCAGCTTCCATGCCAAGACGAAAACCGCCAATACCTGCAAATAAGTCTAAAAATTTCATCCTAACTCCTTTGCTTTACTTCTTTAATTTTTCACTCATTAGATTTCGTCAAAAAAACTTAATTGCGTAACATGATTTTTTATTCTCTCTTTTGATACCTTGAAATAATAATCATCTATTTCAGCGCCTAAAAAGTGCCTCTTTGTGTCTAATGCAGCAAGTGCCGTAGTTCCGCTCCCCATAAAACCATCAAAAATTACGTCGCCAACCTTAGAATGTTTGAGAATGCACCTTTTTATAAGTTCTAACGGTTTTTGGTTCTGGTGTACCATTTTTTCGGGACTAATTCGTTTAAAATCCCAAACGTCTGTCAGACGATCGCCATTGAAAGGTCTTCGCCCTTTGTTCGCAAGAATAATCATTTCATATTGTTTTCCAAACTGTGCATCCAAGTCGCCAGCCGTATGATTATTTTTTCTCCAGATTATGATGTTTTTCACCGTAAAATATTTTTCTATTTCACTTTTAAAAAAATCAATTTTGTCAAACGAGCAAAACATATACATCGCTGTGTCATTTTTTAACACTCGGTGACACTCTTTTATATATTGTTTTATCAATTCTGGGTTATCGTCGTTTGGGATAGTTTCTGAGAATTTATGATTTCCTTTTCTCCGATTCGTCCTATAATTTATTAAATATGGCGGATCTGTAACGATTAAATCAATACTTTCATTTGGCATTTGACTCATAAGTTCTAGCGTGTCGCACTTCTTAATTGTGTCAATGTTATTCAATATTTTCATAATCTAATCAAAATCCACCAGCCAATGGATATGTTGTGAGCAATGCCATTGCTGGTGAAATCTTCCTCCTCCATTAAAACGGCAAATCATCATCGCTGACTTCTGGCACATTTGGTGCTTGGTTGTAGAGACTGTCATTGTTTCCAGAATTATCCCGCTTTTCTAGCGTTTGGAAATTCTCTGCGACAACCTCTGTCACATAGACACGCTGCCCTTGCTGATTTTCATAGTGACGAGTCTGGATGCGTCCAGTAATGCCAATCAAGGCCCCCTTTTTTACCCAATTAGTCAGGTTTTCTGCCTTGGTCCCCCAAATGACACAGTTGATGAAGTCAGCTTCTCGCTCACCATCGCTATTTTTAAAATTACGATTGACAGCCAGATTGAAAGTAGCTACTGGCTGATTGCTTGGCGTATGCCTCAACTCTGCATCGCGAGTCATGCGCCCCACAAGTGTAACATTGTTAATCATTTACTTTTCCCCTCCATTTCATCTATCAGCCAATCAAGGTTTTTGCGAGCTTTCTTTAAATCTTCAAGCCCGTTCTTTTTCTGGAAGCGCAGCAAATATTTCATCGCATTTCCCCAGTAGAAGCCTTGGATTGCCGTGAGATCGCCAACAAAGTTCTTCACTACCTCAATCACTTCAAGCCCAAACTTTCCTTGATAATGACTAGGCCGATTCACGTTATCTGGCATACTTAGACTAATTCCTAGATTGCTTTTTGATTTTCTTTCAGCTTGTTCTAATACCATCTTCCAACTCCTTAATTTTCTTCTTAATTTCATTGATTTTCATCACAAGCAGCTCCTTGCGATGTGCTGCACTCCTGTATCCGTGAACTCTCGTATAAAACTTGTCTTCTTCACTATTAGCAAGCCTGCCCTGATACACTTCCAAAGAATGCCGATAATGTTTTAAAAGCTCCTCTTTTTCCATCAATATCTCCTACTTTCCACATTGTCTGGAAACTTAAAGCTCTGCTGACTGACTTTTTTGAAAATCCTGTCAGCCAGAGCGGGATCATAAATCCGTTTAATTTCCTGACTTGTCAGATTGGTATTGATAATCGTTGTCTGCCGATTATCTAAAATCTTAAATAGCACACGCTGTCGCCATTCGTTAGCCTGCTTAGCACCATCAGACATGCGGCTCTCTTTCCCGAGGTCGTCCAGAAAGAGAAAGTCAACTCTGCTCAGCAAATCGACTGCATCAGCTTCTGTAAATCCGACCCGACCACCAAAACTCTGCTCAATCTCGGTAAATAGCCTTAGCACAGAGATAAACAGCACACTTTTCGGATTGTCCATCTTTTTAAAGGCTTCGTTCAAAAACTTGGCCATGCCGATAGTAAGATGGCTTTTCCCAACACCTGGCGGACCAGTTATAATGCAATTACCAGTACCGTCTTTCAGATAGTGACTGATCATGCGTTTAGCAAAGTTCAAGGCACTCTTGTCAACAGAGCGAGAATCAGCTTGAAAGCTTTCTAATGTCTTCCCGTTAAGTTCCGGAGGATGGAGACTATACTTGTCAAAGATTGCATACGACTCAGCAAGCCTGCTGCTGATTTTAGCCTCTTTGTTGAGCTCTCTCTCATAATCCTCAATCTGCCCTTGCGTGCATTTAGGACACTGTTCAAGTATGACCTGCTTTCCTTCCACGACAATCGGCATTTTCCACATCTTGCATCCATGCCTATCACATACTCTGGAAGATGTCTCTTTTTTGTCAAATTCTTTAAAATCCATCAGAATCCCAGCCTTTCATCTACAACATCAGCTTGCTTTTGAAATCCATTTGGTAATTTTTGATTTAGATAGCTTTCAAATTTAGTGCCAAAAAGTGTCTTAGGACGGAGATAAGAGGACATCTTAGAGTCATTACCCCATTCAGCAACTTTGACATCGATAACATGCTTAAAGTCATCAAGAGTAAATCCATCTCTAAATCGAGCTTTAATATGTTTCTTAGTATCTCTGGAAGTGTGCGAGTATTTAGTCCCAAGTTTCTGATTGAGGTAAGATATGATCTCCTCGTACGGAGAAGATTGTTCTATACTACCCTTACCTATACTATACTCTACTATACTATCCTTACCTATACTATGCGGACATTTGTCCGTCACTTGTCCGTCACCTGTCTGACAAGACGGCAAAGCCTTTGGTAGAGAGGTTTTGGTGGTATCAATTAGTCTATTACCATCAACTTCAAGACCTAACTTTTCGACAGCCAAGTCTCTGTGTATGCTCGGCTTGTGTCTATCAGGTCTGATTTTGTTTTGCTCATTAAAATCCGTGATGAAGTATACCATATCTTCGCCTAACGGCTTGATAAATTGCTTGATGACAAGCAGTCCAAGACTATCTTCACTAGATCCAATCATTCTGACCACTGGAAAAGCTTCCACAATTCCATCGTCGTCAGAGTTTAGGATAAGGTGGAAGTACAGAGCCTGCGCTTCCAAAGGTAGTCTTAAAAATTTTTGAGTTTGAGTCACGGTCTTGCTGACCATTCTTCTTTCTGCCACTTTCACTCCTCCACATTCGTAAATTTTGTATATTCTTTGTGGAAAAATAGCTGGACGGTTCCAAGGCTTCCGTGCCTGTTCTTTTCCAGGATTAGTTCCACTTTGTTATTTTCCGGACCATCATCCGATTTATCGTAGTATGCTTCCCGATAGAGGAAAGCCACGATGTCCGCATCTTGCTCGATAGAGCCAGACTCCCGCAGGTCTGACAGTACAGGGCGCTTATCTTGGCGCTGTTCCACATTCCGCGAGAGCTGACTTAGAGCGATGACTGGTACATTTAACTCTTTTGCTAATATCTTCAGTTGCCGAGAGATTTCTGACACTTCCTGCTGACGATTTCTAGGATTGTTTCCAGTGATAAGCTGCAGATAGTCAATCACAATCAAACCGAGACCATCCGTCTCTTGAGCTAGCTTTCTAGCTCGTGAGCGGATTTCTGTCACTCGAATGCCTGGTGTGTCGTCAATATAGATTTTTGCTTCTGCAAGCTGTGCCTGAGCATAGATTAAACGTTGCCACTCATTTTCGCTTAGCTTGCCAGTTCTGATATGATAGCCCATGACATTACCTTCGGCTGCCAACATCCGCTCTACCAAGCTCTCTGACCCCATTTCAAGAGAGAATACCGCTACCGCTTTCTTGGCCTTGACAGCCACATTTTGGGCGATATTGAGTGCTAGAGCAGTCTTACCCATGGCTGGCCTGGCAGCAAGTATGATAAGGTTGTCCTCGTGTAGCCCTGTTGTGATTTTGTCAAAATCGTGGAATCCTGTTGGTGTACCAGTCACATCACTTGACATGCTGGCACGTTCCTCGATTTTGACTTGAGCTGTCTCTATCACATCATAGATGTGCTTGAAACTGCTCTTGTTCCTGCTCGAACTAGCATTTATCAAAGACTGCTCTGTCTTTGATATGATTTCATCAATCCCTTCATCGCTGTTGTAGACCGCAGCGATTGAGTCGGTCAGGTCGTTGATAACAGACCGTGCGATAGCCTTGTCAGCCACATTCTTAGCATAGTATTCTATATTGGCGCTGGTCGGCACTGCAGTCACAAGTTCCGTCAGATAGGCCATTCCCCCAGCTGGCTCAAACTCCCCACGACTATCCAATATATTGCGGATAGTCAGTGGATCAATAGCTTGCCCCTTATCAGCAAGTTCCAACATCGCTTTGAAAATAGTTTGATTAGCCGGATAGTAGAAATCACTTGACTGTACCAGTTCCGCTGCAGTTAATATCTTGTCTGGTGCGATAAATACAGAGCCTAACACAGCCTTTTCGGACATGATATCTTGCGGAAGCGCTCTGATTTCTTCTGTCATGATTGCTTACTCACTTCTTCTTGTTGTCTTGCCAAATCATCGCTCCGCTGATTAACAAGGAAATTCCGAAGATTGACAGAAACACGTTGCTGACTTCTCCCGTCTTCGGTAACTCGTTTGCAGAGGTCTCTAATTTGTTCTCTACAGCGTTTTTCGGTTCTTCCTTGGTACTTGGAGCGGGGGGCTCTTTTTCAAGCGATTTAGGCGGTAATTCTGGCTTTTTAGGTTCGTCTGGAATTACTAACTCTGGCAGTTCCAAAACTGGCGCTGGAGGAAGAACTGGAATATCCTCAATATTCAATTCCGGCTTGTCCAAAATAGGAACGGGTGGCATAAGCGGAATGTCATTGATATTCAATTCCGGCTTATCAACCTGTGGCGCTTCGTTTGGAATTTCCCAGATTGGCTTAGGACGGTTCTTGCCGTCTGCTGTACCGCTGCCAGACACCCATTTGTAGTCAACTTTATGCTCAATCCAATAGTCATTGGCAGTCACCTTGATAGTGTTTGTTGGAACGGTTGCTTGTGTAGCGTACCGAGTGCTGTACTCAAAGACTAAAACATTGTTGAGGAAGCCTACATAGTAGTCAAAGCCATTTTCTCGCATGCTAAGCATGTCCATATTGCCCGGCCATGCATACGTCCAAGGGTTTGCAGAGTGCAGGTAGCTGATCTTCATGCTGCCTGGAACATAGCGTGCCTCGTTATCCCAAGTGTCAGACACGCTGACACGGTTCATGGTCGCCTTGCGGTAGTTAACCCGTGCGACCCAGTGAACGACATTTGGATCTTCCTTGTCTTGATAACCCCACTTGTAAAGTTCCTCGTTGGGGTTAGTGTCACCCTTGCTTCCGCTTTCCATTTCAACGATTGTGCCGCTAAAATTCAAGTTTATCTTGCCCTCTTCACGGACGATTTCAGAGTTGATTTTAGTCTGCAGATTAAGGCTGATTGACTTGTTCAAAGGATGTTCCTTGAAGTAGTCGTTGAATACTGTAGTCACGTTGTTTTCTTTTGCGTTCGCAGTAGCTTGACCTACTTCGGCGCCCTCGTTGTTGGTTACTGGAAATTCGTAGTTTGTTTCTAGTTCCAACTCTTGCGGTAGCGGCATCGTTAGGGTGTCGCCTTGGTTAATTTCGACATCGTCTGGGATGTCCGTTTTAACAGTCACATCTACCTTGTCATAGAAGCTGTCACCTTGCTTCTGGACTTCAACTGTTGGCTCGGTGACAGTAATTTCTGTACCGTTCTTGCTGACTTCGCTTGCCAGTACATGATTTGAGATAAGCAGACCGCTAACGGATGCGAATGCGATTGCTGATAATTTAATTGTGTTTTTCATTTTCTTTTCCCTCCTAATATTCAAACGCTGGCGTGATACCTTTCCTAGCCATCGCTAAAGCGTCCTTTTCTGCTTGTTGTTGTTCCATGTGGTACAGCTCCAAGTCTTCGTGATATTGAGCCATCAGCTCCGCTTGCATGCGCTCCATGCGCTCTTTCTTAGCACGTTTTCGTGCGTCCATGCGATTTCCGTACCAGCCGGCTACAAATGCGATGGTTGCAATCAATGCAACTCCTAAAAGTTGACTTCCTAATGTTGGTTCCATAATCTCCTCTTTCTACTCACTAAATTCTCGCCAATGCGAGTTATACCACTCACGGACAGCGTCCCTGGGGTATTTCACCGATGTTCCTTTCCCGCGGTCGATTTTGGGAAAGTCTTTAAATTTCAAGTAACGACTAAGTGTACTGGTTGAGCAGCCTAGCATCTGCGTCAGCTGCTTCTGTGTCAGTTCTAGTGGCAAGGCTTCCTCAATATCAAAGTGCTTCGACACCTCGACAAGTGAACTTCTCACTCTATCTGTGATATCGTTAGCAAATGCCTGTATGTAGTCCTGTGACATATCTACTCCTGTTCTACAAGTGGCAGAATCCCCTCACGTTCTTTTAATACGTCGTAGAGGAATTTCCGTCCTAGTTGCGTCCATACAGTAGTGATTTTGCTATGACAGCGGTCATCACGACCGATATATTCAAATGTCCGACTCGCAATGTACCCTTTACCAAGATACTGCTTGTATAGCACCCACTGGCTATTGACTTTCCGCTGGATCCGTAAATCTTTCAAAAGCTGATTAAACTTGCTTGCGCTCATACCGTAGTCTTGGGCAATCTGCGTAGTCGTCAGCTGGTCTTTGGTCTGCAAGATTAAGTCCAGATAGCTTGTCTGCTTACGAGCTTCTTCAAGCTCAATTTTGAGCTGTTCCTTTTCAGCTCGCTCATTCTTGAGCTGCGTTGCCAGATTAATGATCGTGTCTGGACTCAAAAGCACTTCTTCGATTTTGCTATCAGTTAGATAAGCGCCATGTTTGCGAATGGTTGGCAATACTTCTCTAGTCACCCAGCGTTTAAACTCTTTCGCTTGTGGAAGCTTGCTGCCAAGGATGAGAGCGTATAGACCAGACTCGTTGATGATATATGTTTCTTGTTTTCTTCCAAGATTGTCTATGATAGGATGTTTCGTCCTGTCATCTTCGTCAACATGTCTGACGATTGCTTTGTTAGGTTCTTTATAAGCTAAAATTTCAGCTGTATCTTTTCCTACGAAGTAAGGTTCTCCGTTGATTGTTACCGTTCGAACTTGTTGTCCTTGAAAATTAAAAATTTCGTTCATTTACTTTGCCTTTCATTTGTGATATAATTTAGTCGAAAAAAATATTTGCAAGCGCCTTGCCATAGGTGCTTTTTTGTGTTGCAACCATCTCATTTTTCGCATTTATGCGACAGTGTCGGCAAAAAAAATTGAGATTGCTTCGTCTCTAGTTAGTTTCATTGTTTCAACTATTGCATTAGCTTCTTTGATTGAGAAAGAGCCGCCATTTTTTATTTTTCGATAAAAAGTGCTTTTATCTATCCCGATATCTGAAGCTAATGCTTCTTGGGTATAGCCCTTTTCGACGATAATGCCTTTCAATTTTGAAGTGTTCATCATATTAACCCCCCTTTCGTTTTCGCATTTATGCGAATTTCTAACTTAATTATAAAACCTTTAATATCTTTTGTCAATAGAAAAATCGCATTTTTGCGAATATTTTTTGTTGCATTTTTGCGACCTATGGAGTATAATATAATCATAGCCTAATCGGAAAGAGGGTAAATATATGAACGTTGGTGCTAGAATTAAGTTAAGAAGAAAAGAAATTAATATGAAAGCTTATGAATTGGCTAGCAAGATTAACGTTTCTTTATCGACATTATATAGATACGAAAAAGGTGATATCGAAAAAATGTCCACGGATGTTTTGAAAGAAATAGCAGATGCGCTTTCTACTACTCCTGCTGATTTGATGGGGTGGGATGAAACCGAGGAAACAATTCTTAGTAAAATCACTACCGCTGCATCTAAGTTAGAAGAAGAACGACAAGAGAAGGTCCTTGGCTACTGCGAAGACCAGTTGTCAGAGCAAGAAAAGGGTGGTCGTGAACTTCCTACGGTGGACGAAAGATTTACCAATGTCACTGACATCTATAGAAGACTGTCGCCAGAGCGGCAAGAGGAAGCTCGGCGCAGTATGAATAGACAGCTACGCAGCCAGAATATCGTCAAGATGGAAGAAATACAAAAAGCCCAAGATTTATATGAGAGTTTGGGCGAAGAGTTTGAAGACATAGGATTGTATGGCGAGGTTTCTGCCGGTACTGGTGTCTGGGTATCTGACGAACCAGTTGAGACGATTAAGTACCCTGCGCCAGTTCCTGGGCATGATATCGCTCTGCGTGTCAATGGTAACTCTATGGAGCCAATGTTCCACGATGGCGATGTGGTCTTTGTCAAAAAGACACCAGAAGTCCATCACGGCAGCATTATCATCATCATCGTTAATGATAACGCCTATATCAAAAAGCTCTATCGCAGAGATGATGAAGTGCGCTTGATATCTCTCAATCCACAGTATGAGGATATCGTTTTAAATCCTGATGATACGATTGAGATCATCGGAAATGTGATAATGTAAATATTTTTTAAAAAGGAGATTATAAAATGGGACTTAAAGGATTTTTAAAGGCAAAAACAATAGGTGAATACCTTCAAGCGAAAAAAGACCCTGAATTGATGAAGGAGATTGAAGGTCGCTCTATAGGAAAGGTTTTAAGTAAATCAGCTGCAGCTGCTAACCAGCAAGATATTTTGAAAAAGCAAAAGAAGATAGAGAAAAACGCTATAAAATGCCCTCACTGCAAGAGCAAGAATGTTCAATTTATGCAGCAAGGAAAGAAAGGCTTTTCTGTAAGCAAAGCAGCTGTCGGAGCTGTTCTGGCTGGCGATGTAGGTACTTTAGCTGGATTTGCTGGCAAAAACGGTAAGAAGCAATGGCATTGCCAAGATTGCGGAAATGTGTTCGAGACAAAATAAAAAGCAGGCTTTCACGCCTGCTACTTTTTTAGGAGTTTATAATGGCTAGTTACAGAAAAAGAGACGGCTCTTGGGAATATCGCATATCCTACAAGACCGCTGACGGCAAATACAAGCAGAAAAGCAAGCGAGGATATCGCACTAAGGCAGAAGCCCAAAGAGCGGCCGCAGAGGTCGAGAATGAACTGTCTGACGGCTTATTTATCGATCGTGACCAATCTCTGGAAGAATACTATAAGAAATGGTCTGAAGTCCATAAAAAACCTAATGTCACATCAGTTACTTGGAAAAAATATCTATATACTGCCAAGAAGATTAAGCTGTATTTTGGCAATGCAAAGCTAACGAGCATCACTGCTACACAGTATCAGCAAGTCATCAATGACTTTGCATCTACTCACTCCCAAGAAACAGTTGAAAAATTTCATGCCCACATAAAAGCTTGCGCCAAAGTGGCCGTACACGAGGGAATTATTAAAAGGAATTTCTGTGACTTTGCCTTGGTCAAATCCGAAAACAAGGGATATGATCCAGAGACGAAATTATTAACGGCAGAGGAATATCAGCATGTATTAGAAACGACTAAAACCAAACGAAACATCAAAACATACTTCTGCATCTACCTCATTGCTGTTACTGGCATGAGGTTTGCGGAAGTGCAAGGCTTGACTTTGGATAGCATAGATTATGACAAGCTAGAGATTAGCGTAGATAAGACTTTTAATCAAGTTCAAAGCAAGGATTTCATGCCGACGAAAAACCCTAGTTCTGTCCGGACTATACCTATCAGCAAGCAGACAGCCGATTATATCAAAGGTTATATCGATACTTCCTATGAACAAAACGAACTGCAGAGATTGTTCTATGGTGTTTCTAATACCATAGCTAACCGGATTTTAAAAAAGATAGTCGGCCGAAATGTCCATATACATTCCTTACGGCATACCTTTGCCAGCTATCTAATTAGCCAAGGAATTGAGTTGATTTCTATTTCCCAGCTCCTGGGCCATAAAGACCTCACTACTACCCTAAAAGTCTATGCTCATCAGCTAGACGCAGTCAAAGACAGATCAGACGACAAGGTCCGAGGATTATTTTAAAAATTATTTTGGGCGGAATTTGGTCGGATATAACAAAAACCCTTGTAAATCAAGGGTTTTTAATCTTATATAATGCTAATTGCCGGGATCGAACCGGCGACCTCATCCTTACCATGGATGCGCTCTGCCAACTGAGCTAAATCAGCGTACCTATCTAATATATCATGTAGATAGGTGCTTGTCAATATCCTTTCTCATTTTTTTGCAAAATAATCTTCCCTAGTCAGATAGTAATGGACCCGCGTCACAATGCGACCTTTCTCATGCTTGTCTAGTGATGCGTAAGGCTCTTCGTGGGAATATTTCATACCAGACTTGACCATAACCCTGCCAGATGCTGGATTGTCCACATCGTGCAGCGCCACAAGTTTGTTCATCTCAATTTCCTCAAAAGCCATCTTGATTACTGCGCGATTGGCCTCTGTCGTGTAGCCCTGATTCCAGTATTTTTTATTGATTACATAGCCGATAGCCGCTATTTTCAAATCCAGCCTGATCTTATGCAGGTCAATCGTCCCGATGAATTTGCCATTTTCTTTCACTTCTATCCCCCAGCGCCCCAGAGGATTGGCCAGATAAAAGAGAGCGATATTATTGCGTGTTTCTTCCAGGCTTTTATTTGTCTCAAAGGTATAGCGAGTATTTTCCTCATCTGAAGCATACTCAAACATCGCCGGGGCATCGTCCAAGGTCACTGGACGCAGAATCAGCCGTTCAGTTTCCAGTCTGGAATGATGAGCCAGTTTGACATAGATATTTTCCATCAGGACCTCCTAGATTTTCTTAACAGAATAGCATAATTCACTGATGAAAGCAAACCGCTCCGATTTTTTCTTGATTTTTAAAGCGTTTTCATATACAATAAAAACATCTTAAAAAAGGAGCATATTTTTTATGTTAATCGGTATTCCAAAAGAAATCAAAAACAATGAAAATCGTGTCGCTCTGACACCAGCTGGTGTTCATAGTCTCGTTGGCAAAGGCCATGAAGTTCTGATTGAGACAAATGCAGGTCTGGGATCTGGCTTTGCCGATGCTGACTATGAAAAGCAAGGTGCAAAAATCGTCCCTACTGCTGCAGAAGCTTGGGCAGCTGAGCTGGTGGTCAAGGTCAAAGAACCTCTGGCAGCTGAATATGGCTTCCTCCGTGATGACCTCTTGCTCTTTACCTACCTACACATGGCTGCCGCTCCTGAGCTAGCAGATGCTATGACTAGTGCTAAGACAACTGGTCTGGCCTACGAAACTGTCCGCGATCAAGATGGACAACTGCCACTCTTGGTACCTATGAGTGAGGTAGCTGGACGGATGGCGGTTCAAATCGGAGCCCACTTCCTGACTAAGCGTGAAGGCGGATCTGGCGTACTTCTCGGTGGTGTACCGGGCGTTCCGAAAGGGAAAGTTACCATTATCGGTGGCGGAGTCGTAGGGACCCATGCCGCTCGTATCGCTCTAGGACTAGGTGCTCAAGTGACTATTTTGGATATCAGCGCTAAGCGCCTGTCTGTCCTAGAAGATGTTTTCGGTCATCAAATCCAGACCCTTATGTCTAATCCGTTCAATATCGAAGCTAGCGTTCGAGAAGCAGATGTCGTGATCGGTGCCGTCCTCATCCCTGGTGCAAAGGCTCCAAAACTGGTAACAGACGATATGGTTAAGCAAATGCGTCCTGGCTCTGTCATTGTAGACGTAGCTGTTGACCAAGGCGGTGTCATTGAAACAGCTGACCGCGTAACGACTCACACTGAGCCTGTCTATGAAAAACACGGTGTCCTCCACTATGCAGTTGCAAATATCCCTGGCGCTGTAGCCCGCACATCTACTATCGCTTTAACCAATGTTACCCTTCCTTACGTTGAATCCTTGGCAGAAAAAGGATTCAGAAAAGCTATTGCAGATGACCAAGGCCTATGCCAAGGTGTCACAACCTACCAAGGTCACATCACTAGCCTGCCAGTTGCAGAGGGCCTCAACAAGGATTACACATCTATTGATGAACTCGTTTAGTTGATCAATTCAACTTTAAAATCAATCCCAAAAAAGAGCAGAAATAAATCTGCTCTTTTTATGTGCTATTCTATTTCTTCTATATCTTATTCACTAGCTTTAACAGGAGCTGTTTCATAAGCCCTGATAATCTCCGCCACCACTGGATGGCGAACGACATCCTTAGCTGAGAAATGAACAAAATCAATCTGGGAGATATTCTTCAATTTCTCCTGAGCATCAATGAGTCCTGACTTAACATTGCGAGGCAGGTCAATCTGGCTGATGTCTCCATTGACAATCATCTTGGACTGGAAGCCTAGCCGCGTCAGAAACATCTTCATCTGCATGATGGTAGTATTCTGTGCCTCATCTAGAATCACAAAGGCATCATCCAGCGTTCGCCCCCGCATATAAGCTAGAGGAGCAATCTCAATGATTTCTCGCTCCATGAGACGCGTCGTCTGATCCTTCCCCAAAATCTGGTACAAAGCATCATAAACCGGACGAAGATAAGGATCTACCTTTTCCTTAAGGTCACCAGGCAGAAAGCCCAAACTCTCACCAGCTTCCACTGCTGGGCGTGTCAGGATAATTCGTTTGACCTGACCACGTTTGAGAGCTGTCACTGCCAAGGTCACCGCCAGAAAGGTCTTCCCTGTACCAGCTGGCCCGATACCAAATACAATATCGTGATTTTTAACACTGTCCACATAGATTTTCTGACCGAGTGTCTTGACCCGAATTGGCTTGCCATAGCTGTCCTTGATAATCTCTTCTTCGTAAAGAGCTACAAACTTATCAATCTCATTATTTTTGACCATGGTAATCGCTGTCACTACATCAGGCGTACCGATGGTCATGCCACGATTGACCAAGATCAAAAGAGCCTGAATGACCTGTCGAGTCTCTTCACAGGCAGACTCTTCTCCCAAAATCTGCACAATTTCAGTACGGGCATGAATCGTCACCTTTAATTCCTGCTCCATCAGACGCAAATGTCGTTCATTCGAACCAAAAAGATGAAACGAATCATCTGGATGAGTCAATTTAATTTCTACTGAATGTTCTTGCAAACAAAAAACCTCTCTTACCGTTTTTTATATTATAGCAAAGCAACTAAAAAAATACTATTCTTGCCTTTTAATGATCTTGGTATTCTTCCCAAATTGTATCAAAATCGCCTAGATTAAAAGAAAAATCAGCATGCTCTTCCAAGAAACGGCTAACCTCATCAAAATCATCCGTGTGCTTTGGAAAAGCTGTGTCCTGAAAAGCTAGATCTGCTAAAATAGCTTTTGGTGTATTACTCTTTGGGTTTCGCTCTGTCATGAGCCAACTATAAAATGATTTTCTCACATGAATCCTTTCTGTCATCATTCTATCGAATTGCGCCTATCTCAAATATACTGTCTATTATATCAAATAAATCAAAAACAGAAAGCCTAAGCCTTCTGTTTTCTCTGATTATTTACCAAGGTAGTATTCTTTTACTACGTTCAATTTTTCGTCGAATTCAAATACCAACGGTGGGAAGTTTGGAATTTCCACATCCATGATTTCATCGTCAGAAAGTTGTTTGATGTGTTTCACAAGAGCACGGATTGAGTTACCATGAGCACCTACGAATACATTTTTACCATCTTTAAGCGCTGGAGCGATTTTATCTTCCCAGAATGGAAGGGCACGTTCCAAAGTTACTTTCAAGTTTTCAGCATCTGGGATAACTGAGTCGTCAAGTGAAGCGTAACGACGGTCAGTATGTGCTGAGTATTCGTCATCACGAGGCATTGCAGGAGGCAATACATCGTATGAACGACGCCAGATGTGAACTTGCTCATCACCAAATTGTTCAGCAGCTTCAGCTTTGTTTTTACCAGTCAAACCACCGTAGTGACGTTCGTTCAAGCGCCATGATTTTTCAACTGGAACCCAGAGTTGATCAGCAGCTTCAAGTGCCAAGTTTGTTGTTTTGATTGCACGTTTCAATACTGAAGTATAAGCTTGGTCAAATTCGATACCAGCTTCTTTGATCAATTTACCAGCGTCGATTGCTTGTTGTGTACCTTTTTCAGAAAGATCTACATCAGCCCAACCAGTGAAAAGGTTAGCTTTGTTCCATTCAGACTCACCATGGCGAGCAAAAACCAATTTTACCATTAGATGGATTCTCCTTTTATTTTCCGGGGTCTACCCCGTTTATCTATTCTATTTTACAAAATTTTCTCTCAAAAATCTAGTCTCAGTGAAATATTTGTGAAATTTTCCACTTGCTCAGACTTTTAAGAAAATCAATTCTCCACTCAAGACTTCTAGCTAGCCACTTGTTCTTGCTGGGCGCACTCTGGACAAATACCATAAACGACCATCTGACTCTTGGTGATTTGATAACCGGTCTGCTCTGCTGCTTCCTGCTGAACGTCTGGCAAATCCAAGTCCATATCCGCAATCCGACCACATTTTTCACAAATGACATTGAGGTGCTGATGCCCCATAAAATCATAATAGGTCGTCGTGTCATTTCGGACTTTGAGCTCAGATACAAAGCCCTCATCAATCAACACTTTTAGGTTGTTATAAACAGTCGCCAAGCTCATATTGGGAAATTCAGGCAAGAGGGCTTGGTAAATCATCTCTGCGCTAGGGTGGTCATGACTGCTGATGATAAAAGCAATCACGGCCTTTCTCGTCTCTGTGATTCGAACACCTTTCAGCCTCAGATGTTCAATTACTTCCTGGTAATTCTTTTCATACTCTTCATTCATCTTCTCTATACTCCATCCACATTCATTCTAGCTTATTTCCATTATATCATGACAAACATAGATTTTCTATTAAGAATGATTGTAAATAAGGAAAAATATTAATCTGCCTAATAGACTTATTCATTTTAATTAAGTAGATTTTTGCCTCAAAGCACGATATGATAGAGATGTTAACAAATATGTAAGCGCTTAATTTTAATATATCAGTTTTATAGTAAGAAATTCTGTAGCCAAACTTCTGCTATTTTACCTGCCTTGCAGGAAACATGCAGGACAACTATTTGGGTACAGCTGGTTTTCTATCACTTTTTAGAAAAAATATATAAATGAGGATATCATTATGAAAAAAACACCAAATCGCTGGTTCATTTTAGCAGCAGCTATCTTAACCAACCTTTCTTTAGGTGCTGGATACGCCTGGTCTGTTTTTCAAAAAGCGCTGCTGGAAGCCAATGCTAGCCAAGGATGGGTGCAAGCTCAAACCTCTCTAGCCTTCAGTATCTCTTTTGCAATGGTGCCAATCGGCATGATTATTTTCGGACCTAAAGTCGATTCATTAGGCCCTAAGAAATTTGTCTTTCTAGGAGGCATTCTCTTTGGTGCTGGTATGTTTGCTACAGGATTTGCAACTTCTCTTCCTGTACTCTACTTAACCTACGGGGTTGTCCTTGGTCTCGGTATCGGATCAGCCTATGGCGCTTCAACTTCTGTCGCTACCAAATGGTTCCCTGATAAAAAAGGGCTCGCGGGTGGTTTAACCGCTGCTGGCTTTGGACTTGGACCACTAATCATCGGACCACTTGCCAAAACTCTCATCGCTTCAATGGGCGTTTATTCTACATTTAAAGTTCTGGGAATTGCCCTACTTGTCGTTATCTGCTGCTCTTCTCTTGTCATGGAAAAAGCTCCAGTAGCTGCTCCAGCAGCAGGAAGTTCTTCACCGACAGGAAAAACTCACAAAGAAATGCTACGCGAAGGCAACTTCTGGTTGCTGTGGCTCATCTACATTTTAGGTGCTACTGGTGGTATGATGATTATCGGTTCAGCAGCGTCTATCTCTGACCAATATAAACTAGTTGGAGAAGCCACTCTATTCGTTATGCTGGTTTCTATTGCCAATACTTTTGGACGAATCTTCTGGGGAGCTGTATCGGACAAAATCGGGCGCTACCCTACTGTAATCGCCATGTTTGGCGCCGTCGCTGGTGGCTTGGCGCTGACCGCTCTCTTTAAAGGGGAGGGAAGCATCCTTGCAATCTTAGGCGTCATGCTTGTCGCCCTATCCTTCGGTGGCTTCCTTGGATCTTTCCCAGGTATTACAGCCGAAAATTGGGGCGTGGCCAATGTCGGCACAAACTACGGCTGGATGTTTACGGCTTATGGTGTTGCAGCTATTGCCGGACCACAGTTAGGAGCTCGACTTGCTCAAGCAAACAAGGGAGACTATTCAATGGCCTTCTACATTGTTATTGGTATGGCACTCCTTGGTATCGTTCTACAATTATTCTATATTTCTAAATCAAAGAAAGCTTAAATCTAACACTAACTCTGGGGTATCCCGGAGTTTTTCTTTGACAAAGAATCTGTTAGCCAGCAAAAATTGACAAGAGCTCCCCTGACTAGCATAAAAGCCGAGACAAACTCGGCTTTTCTTTTTAACGGAACGATTCTAGATCAACGGTCAGCACTTGGCCGTCTCGGACCACCTGCTGCCCAGCAATGTAGACATCCTGAACGTCGCTGCCTTTGACTGCATATACTAGGTGCGATAGCATATTTTCCAAAGGATAGAGGTGAAGTCGTCCCTTAGGCTGAATGGCAATGAAATCGGCTTGCTTGCCCGCTTCCAGACTGCCGATTTTCTTCTCTAAGCCCAGAGCTTTGGCTCCTTCAATGGTCAAAGCTTTCAAGGCCTGCTCAATCGTAAACTGGGTCGCATCGCCTGCCCGCATCTTCTGAAGGAGGGCAGCTGTCCGACCTTCTTCAAACATATCCAGATTATTATTGGAAGCAACAGAGTCCGTCGCTAAGCCAACAGTCACCCCAGCGGCTAATAAGTCGGTCACCGGAGCTACACCGGAAGCCAGCTTGAGGTTGCTGATAGGATTGTGGGCGATGCTGACTGGTGATGCCACTAAGTCTGCAATCTCTGACGGATTGAGCTCAACTCCGTGAGCAAAAATGGCTGGCTGCTCCAAGTAGCCAAGCTCTTTCAAGAAAGCCAAAGGCCGTTTACCATAGCGCTCCAGGATGATTTTATTTTCTTCCTGAGTCTCTGCCACATGGATATGAAGCTTCAAATCCAGCTCACGAGCTAGCTCAAGACTGCCCTTGAGTAGATCTTCGTCACAGGCATAGGGCGAATGCGGCGCCACCATGACCTGAAAATCTTCATCTTCATAAGCGAGGATTTCCTCAATAATGGCCCGAGTACGTGCCAGAGTCTCTGCTGCCGTTTCAGCTGCTGAGCTAAAGAGGGTTGGTGAGAAATAGCAGCGCATACCGGACTGCCGCACAGCCTGGTAAATCCGGTCAATCTCCACTCCCTGAGGATTATACATGTCGTTAAAAGTCGTTGTTCCCGATTGGAGCATTTCAGCTAGAGCCAGCTGGACAGCTTTGGTTGTTAGATCCGATGTGAATTGGCTTTCTGCTGGCCAAATATAGTCCTCTAGCCATTCGTGCAGATTGCTGTCATCACGAATCCCACGCAGCAAGGTCATGGCCGAGTGCGTATGGCAGTTGACCAGCCCCGGCATGAGCCAAGCTCCTTCATAATCCACTAGCTCGCTGCATTGTTCTAACCAAGCCTTGTCATGGGGACCACAGTAGGCAATGCGTTCATCTTCCACGACCAACAAGCCTTCCCGATAAACATGAAATGCGCTGTCACAGGTCACCAGATTGACATTTGTATAAGCTTTCATCCTTGCTCCTTCTCATTTCGTTTTAGCTATTATAGCAAGCCTAGTAAACTAGCGCAAGAATTTTCCAAGATTATTTAAAATAAAGATAATCAGGATTGGGAGTCATATAATACAACTCTCCTTTAGAGAAAATCAGATTAATTTTATGTTGCTTATAGCTATATAAAATAAAGTCACTCTCCAACTGATAGTCTTGGTTCAAGCTAGCTGCCTGAGCAATATCCGCCGCTGTTACATAGAAAGCCTTTGCCTGCTCTTCCGTCACATGCTGACCTCGATAGAGTTCTTTTATATTTTCTAACTCCTGAGCTTTAAAAGTGTCCTTAATGTAGTTCGGATCCTTTATGACGGCCTCTGGCTCGCCAAGAACCTTTTTGACTTGCTCCTCTGTATAGCCTTTGAAATCAGGCGTTTGAGCACTAAATCCTCCTTCAAAAGAGCGATAAGAGACCTTGCCATCGCCTGTTGCGTAAATTTTGTCTTTATTGGCAGACTGTGCATCTTGAGGCAAGCCATCCGTCACTTCATCTGGCGAACTTGTAGCCTTACTCTCAGAAGCTGGAGCACTAGATGATGAGGTCTGGCTACTCTTTGATTTTTCTTGCTGACTAGAGCCTGTATCCTTACCTGCTTCCGCTTTCTTTGGTATTTTCCCCTTTCGCACAGAAGAGGCTTCAGACCTAGGAACTCTTTTCCTTGGATAATAGCAAGCTGTCAAAGCCATAACAGCCACAAGCATGGTTAAAAAGCTGATTATTCTTTTAAAATACATAGTACCTCCATTTCTTAGCTACATTATATCATATTTTAAGTTGAGCAGGAGGAGCATCCTGATTTTTGCTGTCTTCTCTAACAAACAAATACTGCGTCTTCTAGAAGCTTAGGAAAAATGATTGATGTTATGCCAAAACATAAGAAAAAGCCTACTGCACAAGCTAGCAAGCTGATACAGTAGGCTTTTGATTTTTGTCTTATTTAACAGCGTCTTTAAGAGCTTTACCTGCTTTGAAAGCTGGAACTTTAGAAGCTGCGA
>ERZ773008.151-NODE-151-length-47562-cov-4.141495_pt1 | contig 47562 bp, 41 predicted proteins | sample MGYA00580664_ERZ773008 | MGnify/ENA primary metagenome ERZ773008 (study PRJEB29015, sample SAMEA2738016) | human oral metagenome | biome: human oral; feature: human-associated habitat; material: dental | place: China | collected 2048 ...
ACACCGTACTCTCGTACATCAATCTGTTTGTCAGTATGTCCATGATTGGTCTCACACAGGGAATGCAACCGCTCGTAAGTTATTGCTACGGCAAAAAAGATCCGGACTCCTACCATAAATTTCTCAAATTTTCTTTCATCGGAATTTTAGGATTATCCGCGACCTTCTATATCATCACTCTATTATTCCGTCAACAGCTGACCGGCATCTTCATTCGTGCGGAGCATGCAGAGTTGTTCGCATATACACAAAAAGCTCTGTTCTACTTTGCACCGTCCTTCTTATTGATTGGATTCAATTTATTGATTTCCGGATATTTTGCGTCCATCGGATACGCAAAACACTCCCTTATCATCGCCATTGCAAGAGGGTTCCTCTTTATTTGGATAGCACTCTCGGTAGCAACCTATTTACAAAAAGATACCTTGTTGTGGTTATCTTCGTTCTTCTCAGAACTCATCACACTACTGGTATCCATCTTACTGATACTATCCATCATGAAAAAGAAAAACCTCTCTTCTATAAACAAAGAACAGGCATCCTAACAATTTGAAAGAAATGCTCTGTTTCACATTCTCATCATGAAAGTAAGTGAAATAGTAGAGTAGTGGAGTAAACTATGAATCGTAACTTAACATGATAACAAAGGGTAGGTAAGTATCCGTACTCAGAGTATAGCGGACCATAAAACAAGTGAAACAAATCATAATATCACATATTTTCATACTATAAAAAATAGCATTAGGATGATTCCTAATGCTATTTCTATCTAAACTTCATTTCTATCAAATTTATGTTCTATCCATTAAGCTCTTTTTGTTTTCAAAACCGCTTTACAGATTCCTACCGTAATAACTACCGACAGAATTGCTTCGGGGATTCCGTTATGAATCGCAACTCCCGTAAACAATGTTGCCACAGCTGATGTGCTCATATCAAGTTTTTCAGCCAATTTCCCGCTATATAACAAATATCCCAAGCCCAATACTCCGACCGTATTTGTCAATGTTCCCAAGAATGCCGCAACAGACATTGCAACAGAATCATTTTTCACACGAGTTGAAATCGCACGGTACACAAAGTATGTGACCAAACCGATTAACATTCTCGGCAAAATGGAAATCAACGGATTCCAAAAAATAAATGATGTCGGCAAAGGTACCAGAAACGCTCTTACCATAGATACGATTCCGAACAACAATCCTACCATCATCCCAATCATAGGTCCTTCCAAAATCGCTCCGACAATAACAGGAATGTGCATTGTGGTAACCGAAATTGCACCTACTGTGATAAAACCTAATGGCGTAAAGCCCAATACTGCTGAAATTGCCCCAAGCATTCCGACTACCGTCAGTTGGCGAGTGGACATTCCTTTTTTTGATACTTCTTGCATCGTTTTTTCTCCTTTCGTTCCAGTTCTTAACCAAGATACCGGACTATTCAGTTTTTTATTACCGAAAAGTATTATACGCCTCTCTTGTTGAAAAATCAATCCTTTCTATCTCAAAATGTTATATTTCTATTTCAAAAATCAATCCTCTCTCTCATTAATTTGATTATTCGCTCCAAAACGTTGACCCCCCTCAACCTTCTTTAAAAAACATTAAACCGCTACACACATTGTTTTTCCAATATATATAGCGGTTTTTATCAACACTTTTTGTCCTATAGGCCTCTTAATCACTTCCGTGTTGAGCAGATAGCGTTCATTATACTGATATCTATTAAAACTCACATTGCTACTCCAATCTCTATCAGCAATACTTCTAATCCTGTCATCCTCTATCTTCATTCATTACAGGATATGTCATTTATCTACTATCCGGTAGGTTTTCATATTAAACCCTACTGTATCATACAGTTTGCAATATACAAAAAGAAAAAGCGGAAAGAAATCTCTCCGCTTTTTCTGCTTCTATTTTATTTAATATCTTGTTATTTTTGTTTTTTTGCTGCTACATCTGCCAAATAATATTTACCTGGTGTATTGAAATATTCTTTGGCAAGTTCTCTTACTTTTGGTGCCAATGCGATTACTGCAATCATGTTAGGGATAATAATCAATGCCAAGAATACGTCAGTGATGTCGAACAATGTTCCCAAGTCAGGATAAAGTCCTCCTACGATTGCTACAATATACACAAATTTCCAATATTTAGCAAATTTTGTTCCGAATAAGAATTCTGCTTGTTTTTCTCCATAGAATGTAATTACGATGATAGTTGATAATACGAATAAAATAACACAAATTGTTACAAGAGCATCTCCAGCAGAGCCGTATACTGCTCTAAATGCCATAGAAGGCATTCCTCCTGCATTAGCAGGTTCAACAGCCGTCCAAGCTCCGGATACCAATACGGTCAATGCTGTTACAGTACATACAATCAATGTATCCACAACTACTTCAAAGATAGCCCATAACCCTTGTCTTACAGGGTGATCTACTGTTGCGGTAGAGTGAGCGATAGGTGCAGTACCCATACCTGCTTCATTGGAGTATACTCCACGAGCAGCTCCCCAACGAAGAGCCAATTTAACAGTAGTCCCGGCAAATGCTCCTGTTGCTGCATGTCCGGTAAATGCTCCCGCAAAAATATTTCCTAATACCACAGGAATATTTGCAATATTAAGTGCTATAATTCCTAATGCCGCTACGATATAGATACCCGCCATCAAAGGCACCAATTTATCTGTAACACTTGCAATACGTTTAAATCCACCAACAACTACAAGTAACACTACTATAACCAATGCTGCAATGATTCCGATTTTAAAATTTTGTAATTGAGCAGGATTTTCTTGAATTGATTGTGGTAACAGTGTTACTACATTTTGAACGATAGACGCTCCTTGTGTTGAAATAGATGGAGCAATTTCTATCATAAGTAAAAATGCAAACCAATAACCGAAGAATTTACCGATTCCTCCCAAACCTAATTCTCCAAGCCCCTTCGCACAATAGTAAAAAGGTCCTCCGGAATGTTCTCCTTTTTCATTTGTTTCACGGTAATGAACCCCTAGAACGATTTCCACAAACTTTGTAGCACAACCTAAGATTGCAAGAATCCACATCCAAAAAACTGCTCCCGGACCACCATATGCAATCGCAACAGGTACTCCGATAATATTAGATGCACCGATACTTGATGCAAGTGCCGCAACCGCAGCTGAGAATGGTGATACTGCGTTTGGATCATCCGTTTTCGGTTTAGAGAACATCTTACCGCATGTTTGCGAACAAACATAAGGGAATCTTGTGAGTTGCAATGCTTTCAATTGCAATGTACACCAAATTCCACCACCACCGATTAAGATTAGTATTGGGGGCCCCCAAAACCAACCTGCAAATGATACCATAATTTTCATAATAGATTCCATAATGCCCTCCTTAACGTTTCTATAACTTGAATACCAAAATAGAAGCGACCATTTCCCTACAGTATGTAAGAAAGAGACATATCCTTGTAACGGACACACCTCAAGCATTTTAATCACTTAGACTAAAATGCCGATGGTTTTTTAAGATATTAATTCTTGCTCTAAGTATAACAATATTCTAAGAAGTAAGCAATCTATTTTTTATAAAATTTGTTTTTTATTTTCTGAATTTTCTTATCACAACTTTTTATTTTGAATACATCATTCTCTTTATTCTGTTTTTTTGATACAATTTTTGATTTTCTTCAAAACAGCACCGTACATCCATTTATTTCAGATATCGTTCAAACAAAATTATTTTGCATTCTTCTTAATTAATTTTGTTTGAAATGAATATGATAATAAACGATACAAACGAACACTATGACTATACAAATCATCTTAACTAAACTATCTTAAACAAACTATCTTAAACATAGGGCAACAGATATCGTTCGAATCAATTTCAACAAAGAAAAGGATACTCTTCTCCCGAGATGATCTGTTTTGATTCTTCTTTATCATAAACTAAATACCACAATCCGTTCCATTTGCCTTCTATAATAATTTAATATCGCTATGCATCATTCCACGACTCCAATCTCTCTATTCACTTGCTTTTATAAAAATCATGTGAAATAGAAGCGTTTCAAATTCAAATTTATGACAGCTCGAGTTCCTTTTCGGATAAGAGCTCCCCTGAAATTTGATTTAAAACAAATTCATAGTATAATAAATGTAGTGATATGTTTTATAAACATAACCAAACCAAAGAAAGGAGGATGAACGATGAAGAAGTTCAGCATGATGAAAAAATGCATCAGTATCTGTTTGTTGAGTATTTTTGTTTTAGCCGGAGTTGTAGGATGTGGTAGTTCAAATTCAACGAATGACGATGTAGCATGGAAACCCGTTGTCTTAGATGACGAATTGTTAAAATACTATGTCGAGTATAATGAGTTCGGTAAATTTGATAAGAAGGCGGCAATCTACGCTCTATATTCCTTTACCATAGAAAAGGCTTGGGATTATTCTGAAGAAGAGGATGGACATATCGTTATCAAGGATATCGATGAGAACAATGCGATTGCCAAAGTTTATTATCGGGATGATTCCGTCGACGAAGTTAAAATCACCAAAGACATGGATAAGGGCGGTGTTTGGATTCCGTTGGAATATTGTGAGATACAACCGGCTCAGTTAGAGGAAAAAACCGTGATTCTCAGTTATCACGACGGAAGCTATTACTATGATGAGGCAGAATGGGTAAATGACTTTGATGAAGAACGAATCAAAGAACTCGAAGAACTCGGAGTGAATGATATGAACTTCGAAAACGGATACTATGTCTATAATGAGAAAGAAGAACAAATTCCTCTTACCGTTGATAAAGATACCAAACTATACCTTCTGAGCCCAACCCTTGAGTATTTTGAAAAAGCGGAAGAAAGTGAATTTCGTAACAGTGTGGAAGAGAATATGTTTTATGGATACCATAATATCTATGTAAAGGACGGAAAGGCATTCAAAATCTTTCAAATCTATGTTCCTTAAACCCTAATTTTTTTCAATTTGATACAGATACCTCAATCCCGTGCAGACAACCAAGACATAATTTTTAAATTTCTAAAGAGTTTGCTTGTGAACAACATCATTTTGTGATACAATGTTTTAGCTTACAATTTTTTGTATCTCATATAGAGATACATTTCTACCGAAATTGTTGCATCTTTCTGCTCGAAAGAGCCGTTAAAGTCCAAAGGGAGGTGACTGAAAGTGAGAAATTACGAACTGATTTATATTTTGAAACCAAATTTAGAAGAAGACGTAAAAGAAGCTGTATTAGCAAAAGTACAAGCTATCGTTGAAGAAGGAAAAGCTGAAATCGAAAAAATCGATGTATGGGGAAACCGTAAATTAGCTTATGAAATCCAAGATTTCACAGATGGATACTATGTGTTGATTAACTTCAAAGCAGGTGTTGATGTACCGAAAGAAATCGACAGAAATCTTAAAATCAGCGATGCTGTTATCCGTCACATGATTGTAAATATCGAAGACTAATCATTCAAACAGAGAGGAAGGTTTTATATGAATATTGCAGTACTGATAGGAAGACTTACTAGGGATCCGGAGCTTAGATACATTCCATCTACAGGAAAAGCTGTAGCAAATTTTGCAATCGCCGTAGACCGACCGTATACTTCAAAATCCGGAGAACGAATGACAGATTTCTTTAATATCGTTGTTTGGGGAAAACAAGCTGAAAATTGTGCCAATTATCTTGCTAAAGGTAGATTAGTGGGAATCAAAGGTACCATTGAAAACAGAAGTTATGAGAACCAAAATGGAGAAAAACGATATATTACCGAAATCATTGCTGAAAATGTTCAATTCCTTGAATGGGGAGAACGCAATCAAAATAACAGCAGAACAACAGGTGTCCAATCTAATTATCAAGACTATCAGGGAGGAGCTGCTCCGGTGTTTGAACCATCCGGATATGGCGACACCCCGCAATCCGCTCCGAATTCTTATGAACCGAAAGGATTGGATGCGGAAGGATATCGTGAGTTAGAGGACGATGACGTACCATTCTAAAAGAAGGAGGAAAAATATAATGGCATTCCAAAAAGGAAACGTTAGAAAAAGAAAAAAAGTAGATCCGTTTGCCGGAGATAAAATCAATACCATTGATTACAAAGACGTTGCTCTTTTGAAAAAATATATCTCTGAAAGAGGAAAAATTCTTCCAAGAAGAGTAACGGGAACTTCTGCAAAAGCACAAAGAAAATTGACATTAGCAATTAAACGTGCCAGAAACATTGCTTTGCTACCATATACAGTAGACTAAAGATGATAAAAGAACTTGCCTTTGAGTAAGTTCTTTTTTTATCTATCTTTTGATTTACCGAATACCTTTTCATTTTTATACAATCAACAAATATTCGCTTATCTTTGTAAACATATTGCATAATAAGACAAAAAAATGTACTATATAACGTAACACATCCTACTGAAACCAAAGACAACGGATACTCGATTGATTCATTTTTTCAAACACTTCAAATATACATGATAGAATAGGGCATGTCATTTGCAAATTGCTCTATGAGAGGGTTCAATAGAAACAAAAATATCACGACAACAAAAGGAGGTCGTTTCTCTTGCAAAAAAAATTATATCTATCCCAAACTGACAAAAAAATCTTCGGAGTATGTGGTGGAATTGCCGAATATTTCGACATAGACAGTACCATTATTCGAATCATCTGGGTAATATTGGCATTTTGTTACGGTATCGGAGTTTTCCCATATATTATTATGGCACTGATAATACCGAAAGACAATCAAAGATACAACAGATAACCGCTTTATCAAACAACAATCCAACGATATCGTTCTTCTGTCAGTATACGATTTTAGACGGCACGAAACTTCTCACAACAGGAAGAACCGCTCCTGCTACAACAGGAACATGATGATCAGCATTGTTGTCGCAAAAGTTGTTATCTAACCGTTCGACTGGTGACTGTCTTTTCAAATTTTTGATAAATAATCCAAAAAGGAGAGAATATTATGTACCAAACCATTGGAGAAGAAATCATGAACTCCGAAGAAATTGCAAAAAAAATAACCGACAACACACCGTTTCATCTCAAAACAGACCTTACCAAAGCAACAGGCAGAGAAGATGCCATCGGTCTTCGTCTTTCCTGCAAAGTAACTGATATTCCAAGTTGTGAGCAACTATCTGTTCCGAATGAAGAACAACTGAACCTTGCCATGGAACAATTGGACGAATTCAGCCATAGCGAAATGAAAAAAATATTCTTCAACTGCTATGCCTTTATGACCTTTGCGTACGGTTATGACGAAGTGAAAAACGAAATTTTATTTACCTTCGTATTGATGAATCGAGAAAAAGAAAAACATAAAATCAAAGACGTCACCAATCGCTTATTGCGTGTATAACAGTGAAACACAAAAACCATCTTATGACAGACGGTTTTTTTCTTGCAGATTGTCTCAAAAAAAGTTGTATCTATAAAATACTATTTTAAAATATAAAAATCGTGTGCGATTAGAAATAAAGAGAATACAATCATATGAAACACAGATTTTTATGATAACTTAAATCAGACATTAGTATAAATTGCAGGTTATCAATTTTTTCAAACTAAGAGGCTACCGATTTTTTATAACCGATAGCCTCTTAATGTTTTAGTTCTTTTTCCATAATCTCAGACTCTTTCATCTCTATTTGATATAAAATCAAACCCCTTATATTTTGAAGTTTTTGATTGCCATTCCATGATAAAATCTGCTTCATCAGTACTTTTCCGGTGACACAAGAAACCTTTTTCTAATAGTGAAACCTCGGCAAATCTTATAGCTTACACAAAATCTCAACACCAATCGGTTCTTCAAGGTCAGACAATCTCATATTCAGTTGTCTTAAGTGATACGATTATACTTCAGGTGGAATCAACCTCCTACAAATTGCATTTCGACTTCGAAACAACTCCTTACCTCTATGTCAATACCGTCAAAGAAAAAACTCCACTTACAAAACAAGTCTTTCTTATAACAGTAGGGATATTAATAAGTTGTTCAAAATCACTTACCTTCCTGGTGGAATCATCTCCCTCATCTCCTTGCTAATATAAAAACAAGCTTCTGTTACCATCTTCTATCTTAATTCCTAGGAAAATAGAAAAGAGTAAGATAATCTTTATGAATTATCTTATTATCATTATACCATAATTTATCACTTTGTAAACACATTTTGCAAAATTTCTGAAAATATTTTTAGTTTCGTGGTATAAATTGTCTGAAAATATTGTCTTTTCATTAAAGCATCATCTCAATGACCTTTTTGATATCCTTCGGTTGTACACTCGGCGCAAACCTTTTGACCACATTTCCTTCTCTATCAATCAAAAATTTTGTAAAATTCCATTTAATTGCCTTCCCCAACAGTCCGCCCTTTTCATTCTTCAAAAAAGTGTACAGCGGCTCTTCATTTTCCCCGTTCACTTCTATCTTTGACATCATCGGGAATGTTACTCCGTAGTTCAGCTGACAAAAGCTCTTGATTTCATCATTTGTTCCGGGATCCTGTGACGCAAATTGATTGCAAGGAAATCCGATAATTTCCAACCCTTTCATATGACATTGACGATACAACTCTTCCAACGCTCCGAACTGTGGCGTAAAACCGCATTTACTCGCTGTATTTACAATCAAAATAATCTTCCCTCTACATCGCTGCATATCAAATATATTTCCGTTTGAATCCTTTACCTTAAAATCATAAATTGACATCATAATACCTTTCTTACCATATCGGTACATACTATTTCACAAAATATCCGGTTCAACAACTTTCATCAACCGTTTTCCTTCTCTTGTGTATGTGTACCCCAAAATAGATTGTATCAATCTGTTCCGTTACAAAACAAATATTATTTTTGAAAAATATTTGCATTTTATTCGGAATGATATCAAAAATATCATTTCTTATTATTCGTAGTATATCGTATTTTAGTATGAAATAGTACTCAAAAATGCAAATATTTTTCTGTTTCCTCTATACAGAATCCAAAAAATTGAGTATCATATAAATGCGTTTTTATTTTTATATTATTTTTTATAGGAGGAGTTTATGGAAAACTTTTTTGAAAAATCCTTTCATCTAAAGGAACATAACACCAACACAAAAACAGAGTTGGTTGCCGGTTTTACCACCTTTATGACAATGGCATATATTTTGGCAATCAATCCGAGCATCTTATCAGAAGCCGGAATGGATGCAGGTGCAGTATTTACCGCAACCGCGATTGCTTCTTTTGTCGGAACGGCAATCATGGCATTTTACGCAAACTATCCTTTCGCACTTGCACCCGGAATGGGACTCAACGCATTCTTTGCCTATTCCGTTGTTTTGGGAAAGGGACATAGTTGGCAATTTGCTTTAACAGCCGTATTTATCGAAGGACTTATTTTCATTTTATTAACTTTCACGAATGTTCGTGAAGCGATTGTAAACGGAATCCCAAAAACCGTAAAACAAGCCATCTCTGTCGGAATCGGTCTGTTTATCGCATTTATCGGATTAAGAGGTGCCAATATTGTTGTTCCCGGAGAGGGAATTCCGTTGGACTTAGGAGATATCACTTCTCCGGAAGCGATTGTTTGTTTCGTCGGACTTACCGTTACTGCCGTACTTCTTGTGAAACAAGTTCGCGGTGCGATTTTACTCGGTATCCTTATCAGTACCTTTGTAGGTATTTTCTTCGGAGTAACTCAATTACCGGCAGGAGCGCCCATTTCAGCACCGCCTTCTATCAAACCGGTGTTTATGCAATTGGAATGGACCAATATTCTATCTGCAGATATGGTAATTATTATGATTACTTTTCTCTTTGTCGATATGTTTGACACAATCGGAACATTGGTCGGTGTTTCCACCAAAGCGGGATTGGTAGACGAAAACGGAAACCTTCCTCATGTAAAAAAAGCCTTGTTTGCCGATGCAATCGGTACCACATTCGGCGCTTTGCTCGGTACCTCTACCGTAACAACTTATGTAGAGAGTGCATCCGGAGTTGCAGAAGGCGGAAGAACAGGACTTACTGCATTGACAACAGGCGTACTGTTCTTAGTTGCATTGTTGCTGTCTCCGATTTTCTTAATGATTCCGTCAGCTGCAACAGCACCGGCGCTTATCACAGTCGGACTTTTCATGATGAGTCCAATCAAAGAAATTGATTTAGACGACTTTACAGAAGCAGTTCCTGCATTCCTAACCATCTTGTTGATGCCGCTTGCTTATTCCATCGCACAAGGAATCGTATTCGGAATCATTTCATACGCATTACTGAAACTGTTGACAGGTCGCTACAAAGAAGCATCCCCAATCCTATACATCCTTGCATTTTTATTCATCCTGAAAATTGCATTCCATGTATAGATCATCAAATTTGACCGTTTCAAAAACTTCTTTCTATAAAAGGAAGAAGTTTTTTATTGCAAATATTTTTTATGACAAACGAAGTATCAATACTATCACTTATCCGTTTCAATCACAATACAACAGATAGTTTCCATATCAAAAATCATAGCTTCCGTTACCCTTCTTTGATTTCAGTAAACGGATTCAATTGCATATTATGGAATTAAATGTTATAATTTATGACGGACAAAGCATAAGAAAAGAGGATGAATGATGATTCAAAGTCTACAACGATCAATGGAACTCTTGGAAACAATGGCAGTACCCGACAAGAGCTTTTCCGTTTCAGAGCTTTCTGAACGACTCAATCTGCCGCCCAGCACAATTCATCGAATTCTGAAAACCTTTTGTGCCATGCAATATGTCACAAAAGACAACGTTGCACACCTTTACAAACTCGGTCCCGCACTTATCCTGCTCGGTAAGGCCGCAACACAGAACATTCGTATGAACGATGCCGCCAAACCGATCTTGAAGACATTATCGGAACAAACACAGGAAGATGCTTTTTTAATTATTCGAGTGGGGTACAAAGGCGTTGTCTATGATAAAGTCGAAGGACCCAACAATCTGAAAGTGGTAGAGCGGTTCGGTTCCGAAGTAGACCTTCATTGGGGTGCATTACGCAAGGTTCTGTTAGCATACCAAACAGAAGAGTTTATCCGAGAATATATCGAACACGGACTCACTCCTTCACCGTCACACGAATTCGATAAAAACACACTTTACGAAGAACTTCAACAGATTCGAGAAGACGGCTATGCAGCTTCAAAAGGCAACTATATTGCAAACGGATACGGAGTCGGTGCTCCCGTCTTTGATTATCAAGGACAGGTTGTCGCATCCATCGGAATTATTGCTCCTTCTTCCAAAATGAAAAAAGAAGTCATTAACCAAATGAAGAAAGCTGTAGTGGATGCATCAAAAAATCTATCTCGTCAACTCGGATATATAAAGTAATCTCTCGGGTAGAACAAGCAATATCCGAAAATTTCCGCAAAATGGGGAAGAATCAAAATAGAAACAGTTTATGTGTTTTCATTTTTGTATAAATATGGTATACTGATATCAGTGTGAAATATTTCAATATTTGGAGGTTGATGAAAAATGAGTAACGTATGGGATTATGATGATTTTATTTTCAAAGGTGACGAATTAAAAGGAATGACAAAACAAGGGAAAGACAAAGTAAAGATAGACGGTCTTACAGATATGGTAATTCCTGAGTTAACTCCTGACGGATTGCCTGTAAAAAGCATCGGAGAAAATGCATTCTACAGACGCAAATTAACTTCAGTTGTAATTCCTGCTACAGTTGAATACATAGGTTACGACGCTTTCGGCGTTTGTAATTTAACAGAAGTAGAGATTCCTGATGCAGTTCATACAATTGACGGATTCGCATTCTATCGTAACAAATTGAAAAAAGTAAAATTAAGCAAAAATGTAAAAACAATTGCACCGAGTGCTTTTGCTTTGAACGAATTGGAAAACATTGATTTACCTGAAGGATTAGAAGTAATCGACACTTCATCTTTCTACAAAAATGCATTGACAGAAGTAAAAATTCCTTCAACTGTGAAAAAAATCAATATGTATGCATTCTTAAAAAACAATATCCATTCTGTAGATGTACCGAAAACAGTAAAAGAATTACACCATGCGGCATTTGAGCCACACACATCTGTTACATTGGTATAATCAGAAAAGATTATTCGTGGAGTGACCTGTTCACTCCACTTTTTTTATGCCGAAAATTCAGATGAATAGAACAACATTGATTCCAAACATTCCATGCGGTTCAATCCGGCTTTTATATGATTTGATACGATACCCCGATGAAACGATTGAACCAATCACTATGCTTTGGTCAGTATCATTTGTCAATCCAATGCTTTTATGCTATAATTATCGAAATAAAGAAAGAAAAACAAAAAAGCGCCTGAGCCTTTCCGACAAGAAAGGTTGACGAGGAATGGAATGATCGAGATATTCGGCGGATATTCCATAGGTATCACAGCCTTAGAACAACACAAAACACAGGAGTAATCTTGTGAACAAAACTTGTTCCGTGAACTTTCTTTATATCACATTAAAAGAGGCAAAGAAGAGCAAAAAACAACAAAAGAAGAGTAACAAAAGAAAAGCGACAGATACAAGAGCAAACGACAAAAGAGAGACCAACCAAATACAGACACAAACCAACCAAAAAACTCTCTTGATTCGTGACACCGTCACGAACATACTCTCCGTTCTCAAAGAGAGCGTTGCTTGCTGTCCAAGTTACAGCCCTTTCTTTGCCCAAACTTAAGGAGGTTTTACTATGTGTGGAATCGTGGGATATATCGGAAAATCCGACGGACAAAAATTTGTATTAAACGGGTTGGAAAAATTGGAATATCGCGGGTATGACTCCTCCGGAATCGTAACCGTATCCGACAACCGACTCCATTTGACAAAAAAGAAAGGTCGCTTGCAAGTCCTTCGTGACGAGTTGGAACAACATCCGCTGCGAGGACATCTTGCATTGGGACATACCCGCTGGGCAACCCACGGAGCGCCGTCCGATGTCAATGCACATCCTCATACAGACGAAAAAAGTGAGTTTGCCATTGTGCACAACGGAATCATCGAGAACTATATGGAACTGAAACACGACCTGCAAGAAAAAGGACATCACTTCCTGTCCGATACCGATACCGAAGTCATCGCTCATCTTTTGGCAGAATACGATACGGGAAATCTGTTGGATACCGTATACGAAGTCAAAAAACACCTTCAAGGTGCGTATGCGCTCGGCATCGTATCCAAAAACGAACCCGATACCCTTATCGCAGTAAGAAAAGAAAGTCCGTTGATTATCGGAGTCGGAAAAGAAGAAAACTTCATCGCATCCGATATTCCAGCAATCTTAGAACATACCAGAGATGTTTACTTTATCGAAAACGGAGAAGTCGTTGTCCTAACCAAAGACAATGTAACCATCTTCGATGAAAACAGAAACCTTGTAACACGTGAAGTGAAACATATCGACTGGGATATGTCCGCTGCAACCAAAGCAGGCTATCCGCACTTTATGTTGAAAGAAATTCACGAACAGCCACAAGCCATTCGTGATACCGTCAAACACAGACTGCAACAAGACGGAACCGTTTCTCTCGGCGATGTTGCATGGACCAAAGAACTGCTGCAAGACATCCACAAAATCTATATCGTAGCTTGCGGAACCGCATACAACGCCGGCAGAGTCGGCAAAGTCGCATTAGAGCGATTGACAGGAATACCGGTAGAAACAGACCTTGCATCCGAATTCCGTTATCGTGATCCGTTTGTCAACGAACACACCCTGTTGATTTTGGTCAGTCAATCCGGAGAAACCGCAGACACCCTTGCAGCACTTCGTGAAGGAAAACGAAAAGGAGCGCGCATCTTCTCCATTACCAATGTCATCGGCTCATCCATCGCAAGAGAATCCGACGATGTCTTCTACACATGGGCAGGCCCTGAAATCGCCGTTGCTTCCACCAAAGCATACACCACACAACTTGTTGCATTTTACCTGATTGCAATGAATATGGCACTTCTGCTCGGCAAAATGGAACGCAGTGAATATGACCGACTTCTTACAGAAATCCTTGCTCTATCGGACAAAATTGAATTGATGTTGAAGAAAGAATCCGACATCAAACAAATTGCCGACAGCATCAAAGACAAAAACGCAGTCTTCTATTTGGGAAGAAATATGGACTATAACAGCGCCTTGGAAGGTGCTTTGAAACTAAAAGAAATATCCTATATCTTTACCGAAGCATTTGCCGCAGGAGAGTTAAAACATGGTACCATCGCATTGATTGAAGAAGGTACCCCTGTTATCACTATCGCAACACAAACTGCGCTCTTAGACAAAACTTTCTCCAATATGCAAGAAGTCAAAGCAAGAGGTGCGCATTTGATTGCATTCACAAGAGAATCCGCAACCACCATCTGCAATGAAGCAGATGTGACCGTCACCATTTCGGAATGTCCGGATTTGTTGATGCCCGTCGTAAGCATTGTTCCGGCACAGTTGCTTGCATATTACACCTCAGTCCTAAAAGGAAACGATGTGGATAAACCGAGAAACTTGGCAAAATCCGTTACAGTAGAATAGTTTCGTCAAAACAAACCACAAATTATCCAAAGTTTTGCCACGATTATTCACAAAAACTAAAAAGTTATGCACAAAAAAAGAAGACTTGTCCACAAAAACAGTGGATAACTCTTCTTTTTTCTCGTATATTCCAAAAAAATCTTCGATTTTCTTTCGAATGCACGCTATTTTTTCAATTCGTCCATAGTGTCAACCAATTTTTTAAACATTCCCGGCTCATAAGGAGAATGTCCCGCAGCGTCAACAAAAGTCAAGGTTGAATGCTCTAATGCACTATGCAATTTATACGCACCGATTGGACGACAATCTACATCATACCTTCCATGAACAATATAGGTAGGAATCTGCTTGATGCTATCGATATGATTTAAGATATAGTTATCCTCATTCCAGTGCATTTCATTCACAAAATAATGACACTCCAATCGTGCAAGCGAAATATCATCCTCCGTACACTCCATTGGCAAATCTGTCGGCGGAAGTAGCGTAAGAATACTTCTTTCCCAATGACTCCATTGCTTTGCTGCCTCTCTTCTCACTACTTCATCTTCACTTGTCAACTTTTCATAATATGCCCTCATCAAATCGTCCCGTTTTTCCTCTTCGATATGATTTTTGAACGATTCAAACACATCAGGAAACAGGTAAGAGGCACCCTCTTGATACAACCATTGTGTATCCTCTCTCCTTGCCAAAAAAATTCCTCTCAATATCAATGCTTTTACCTTGCTCGGATGATGAATCGCATAAGTTAATGCCAAAGTAGAACCGAAACTTCCTCCAAATACAAACCAATCATCTATTCCCAAGAACACACGAATCTTTTCAATATCTTCCACCAAATGGAAAATGGTATTATCCCTCAAATCCGCAAACGGTCTGCTCTTTCCGCAACCCCTTTGATCGAACAAAATAATCCGATAATACTTTGGATCAAAAAAAGTTCTCGCCTGCTCCGTGATACAAGATCCGGGACCACCATGCAAAAATACAACCGGAACACCATCAAACTTTCCACATTCCTCCACATACAAAGTATGCACATCACTTACCTTCAAATAATGCGTTTCTCTTACTGATTGATTTTTATATCCCGCCATTAACAACTCCTCCTCAGTCTGCGTTCAAATCAATTTTCTTATCTCTGTTCTCCAAATACGGCTCTATTATATATTCAAAAACCATCTATATGATAAAACACAAAGTCTATCTTACTTTTTCTTTACCAAACGATAGCTCTCATCTATCAATGCGAACAGTTCTTCATCCTCCAACGAATCATTCAGACAGATAGTATACCAGTGTTTTTTGTTCATATGATATCCGCCGAAAAAAATCTTATCGTCCCGTCTTTTTTGAATATGTTCCGGCGTATCCTTCAAATCAATGATTTCTATCTTTCCATCTCCGTCCAAGCCCAACTTTCTGCATTCGACAGTCAACATCACAGCAATCCATTTCTTACTGTCATTTAGACGAAAAGCACAGTTTAGACTGTCTTTCCACAAAAACTCCGGCTCTATTTGATATCTTTCCTTCAGATAAGCAATAACCCTCTGTGTTTGCTCTCCCTTTAACATTGCCGTATCAAAGCAATGTTGCGACAGTGCCAACAACACCTCTTCACATGCCACAGTTACCTCAGCCAAAAATTTCCCTGTTGCACTCGGTACCTTAATCAGCACATATTCTTCATTCGTATCCGCCTCAATCAGTCGATAGTCAATATGACTGTCCTTACCAATCGCAAGTTCCAAACGAAATTGCTCCCCCAATATCAAAAAAGATTTTGTGTACATACCGTCACAGTATACAAAACCGTTTGCCAACAACTTTTCAAAATTCGCATTTTTATATCGAAATATCATTTCTACATCAAGCAATATTTATCACACCCCTTCCGTTTATTATGTATCATTTATTATGTATTTCTGTACCCGCTCTTATCCTGTAGTTATCGGCTCTTATCATTCATTTCTTATCTCGTTGTCCTAATCTCTTTATGATAAATATCCATCATTTCACGTTATGAAAAATAGCATATATGTAAAAAGAGAGAAGATTGCTCTTCTCTCTTTTGGTTTATCCTGTATCAGTCTATACTGTTCAGTTTCACCTGTTTCGTTATATACTTCCTCGGTTTGTACCGCTTCGGTATATCCGCTGTTGTATCAAACTAAGCTTTCACTTATTTTGTTTCTTCAGCTTTCTTTTCTTCAGGTTTTACTTCTTCAACTTTTTCTTCAGCTTTCATAGTTTCTTTTTTAGGATAAATTGTTACTTGTTTTGTAGCTTGACTATAAGTGTAATCATAATCTCTTGTTAATCCGAATGCATCTCCTACAGAAGAAACAGGAATGAACATTCTGTCAGCTGTTACTGTAGCTTTTGTTACCATTGGATATTGGTTACCGTTTTTGTAAAGAACTTTTGCGTTTTGTGTAACAGATACTACGATGTCTCCATCGATGAATGTAGCTGTTAAGTTTTCTTGGTTCCAAACAACTTCTACTCCCAATGCATCAGCGATTGCTCTAACAGGTAACATTGTGTAATCATCTTGTGTGAATACAGGTGCATCCAATTTCATAGCTACGCCTTCTACTGTGTAGTCAGCAGAACCTAATGTGAAGATTGTTGTCTTTTTCACTTTGCTTACTTTGTCAACTACTTTGATAAAGTTTTCTGCATTGATATCGGACAATTCATATGCTTTTTTAGATTCATACATATAGTTTGTTCCTTTTTTGATATCGTCTTTCTTTGTTTCTTCTGTATCAACATTTACAAATGTTAATTTGTGTGTTCCAAACGGTAATGCACGGTTAGATACTACTTGTACATCTTTCAATGTAATCTTAGCAGGAGCATCTTTTTTAGAACGTCCGTTGATTGTGAAGTACAATGTTTTGTCATCTTTATCTAATTTGTAATCTTTGATATTGATTCCTTCTGCTTCAATAGTACCTTTTGTATCAAATTTTGCATCTTCGAATTTCAATCCTGTTAAGCTAACACCAAATCTTGTTCCGGATTTGAATGCTCCGGCTTTTGTTTCTGTAATTACGACATCATTTACAGCAACTTTAGCATCTCCGCCAAGTACTTCTTTTTCTTCCACTTTCATTTGAGCAACAGGAGTTACTTTAAGGATTGTTACTTTTAATCCCTCATAACCTCTTGGTTTTGCAGTAAGAACTACATCTCCCTTTGCATCCCAATCAGGTTTCACTTCCAATTTTACTTTAACTTCCTTCTTTGCAGGAGTAGGATTGTTCCATGTGAATTCATCATCAAAGTCATCTTTAGATTTTCCAGTAAATTCACTGCTACCGGTAACTTTTACATCAGCACCTTCTGATTCAAAATCAATATATTTTGGAAGTGTATCTTTGTCTGTAGTTGTAACTTTTACTTCTACTTTGTAGGTATCTCCGTTAGCTAATTCTTCTTTTAGAGATTTTACCAATTCCATTTTGATTTCATGGTCAACATATTCTCCGACTTTAATAGTGTCTGTCTTGCTACTAATCAGCACATCATCTGCAGTATCGGCAGTCCCTTTTGTGTCCACAATTTCTTTCTTTACATCAAGTTCAATATCTCCTTTAGGAGCATCTTTATCTACAGTAATAATAGGATTGAAGCTTACCTTAGTAGAAGTCATGTTGAATGTAGCTTTTCTTTTATTAAAGGTAATTGCATGATTAGGTGTTACTGTTGTTTTAGTTGCGCCATCCTTATCCCAGCCAAAATCATCAGACGGCAATGTTACTGTAATTCTAGCTTCTTCATTTGCACCAAGTATACGAGGTTGTTTTATTTCAAAAGAAGCTAACACTTGATCTTCCCCGCGTCCTACTTTTTTTGCGGACTCAGTTACTCTTGTAAAGTCTCCATCATTGTCTTTTACCTTTGCGTACACTTTTTCTGTTCTTCCAAGACCGATATCTGATAAGTCGTATTCAACCTTGTAATCTCCATCAGCAGCATTATCAAATTTCACTTTACCTTTGATAGTAATTTTATCTCCTGCAACAGGCGCTGTTGTGAAGTTAGCATATGCTTGAGTTTTTCCGTCAAAATCTGCTGGATTCCAACCTGTGATTGCTCCTGTGCCAACACATTCAATAGAAAGACTTGCTGCAACATCGGTTAATTCAACATCGTCGCCTAATAATCTAACTGCAACTGTTCCTGTTTTTAAACCGGCAACATCTTCGGGCTTTACATCAATAATTGCCTGAAAAGTAGCTGTTCCATCTTCACTATTCTCAACAATTTGCGGACTGCTGTAGTGATCTTCATATGCAAATGCTGAGTTTACCGGTGCTAATGTTAATGCCATTAAACCGGCTACTGCTAAAGAAAGTTTTTTCTTCATAGTAATTCCTCCTAATATAATATAATATAATTTTTGAAAGGAAAATGGTCCTTTCTCCCATGTTCGGTACATTATGCCGAATTACATCTCGTTTATCTCATAATTTCCAACAGTCTCTTCCGGAAAATCTTCTTTATGGAGACCTGCACGCTTTCGTACCGGACTATGAGATTTGAGTTGTCGAAATTGGAACTTCGTGCGATGCACCGATTCTTTATCAACAACCTTATCCTATCATCTCTTATCAAAAAGAGAAACAGTTTGATGTGAAATGTAATACAACTGTAATGCACTCCATCTGCCATCAACGCTCTGTAGGAATCTTGCATCTGACGAACAAGGACTCGAACTCTATATTTGATGGAGAATATAGTATCTTGTCTCTTGTGCCTGTAGCTTGAGTTCTTACAGAAGTGAAAAGCTAAATTCCATTGAAAACAGCATTGTGAAATAGAATCTGTTATATGATGTGTCGCCGCACGAATCATATATCTTATAATCATATATGATCTTGATGGCATTTGTGCAATGACAATCATACTGATTATATCTGACAATAGTCTATCTCCGATGAAATTTATAGCTATATACTACACTATTTTTATCAAATTGTCTATTACAAAATCATTTCAATTTTGTTGTTCCTCTGTTACACCATTGTAGAGATGGCGAAAGTATATGACAAAAGACCGGAATTTGATTCTCTGTTTGATGACTCCATAAGAGGACAGGACAAGGATACAGGATAGAGAAACAACGATTTGCTCTTCTATAATAACGATATTACTCTTCTGTAATTATGTATTTTGCAACAGTTATATTGTTTGATACAGGTCGGTGTGATATGGTTCATCAGATGAATTGTTTATGAAGAGCAGGAGGACTTATCTACGGATTTTAGTGATTGAACGATGATTGCAGATGTTGTTTGTTGCGTGTTTCGGATAAGGTTTTGATAAATTTTTGATGTATTTTTGATACGTTTTGCATTTTTCGTCGTTTTGTGTTTCCACACTTTTTTTACAATTGTGATATGTTGTTGATGATTTATGAATCATGTCTTGATCGTTTGTGAATGATGTTTTTCGGAAGTTTCGGTGTTTCTGTGATATTTTGCATTTTGTGTGGTATAATGGTATCTCACTGAGAGCAGGTGTCGATGATGAATGCTGTCTTCGGATTTGCCTAAATTGCCTTGCTTATTATATTTTTTTGCTTATTATATTTATTATATTAAGGAAGCTTTGTGTTGAATTTGAATGTGATATTTTGAATATGATATAAAATGAAGTTTGTATTGGATATATGGGAGTAGCGGAATGAAGATTGTGAATTTGAATCAGTTGAATCAGCAACAGGAGATTCCTAAAATTACATATCGCCCGTTCAAAACTTATGGGGATTTTATTTATTTGGAGAAGGTTGCTTCTTCTGTGGAACAGGAGTGGACGGAGGGGATTTTTGAATTTTCTCTTGAGTCGCATGAGATGGTTCGTATTGATGTGGGTCCTCAGGTGGACAATCCTTTTTTGTTTGATATGGAGATTCCGTTCACTTTGTCGGATATTGAAAAGATGTCAAAACATAATCGTATCTACTATTCTTTGGTCAGTCAGGTGAATGATGAGGTGATTTTGTCTTTCTATGAGATTGATTTGGAAAGTCGCAAACAACTCTTGGTGGTTTCGTTTTCGTACGGTGTCTCTGAGTTTGATTATCTTGGAATGGAGCTGCTATCGGAGGGATTTTTCTTTTTTCGTTTGGCTGAGACTTCTCGTAACAGTGCCGGCTCGGAGTTGGTCTATTTGGTGGATGTGTCTGAGCAAGCATACTATTCGGTGAAGGATTCGGTTTTGTGTATGACATTCGGAGAGAAGTCGGTGTTTGACAGTGAGAAGGGGCGGTTTTTGCTTGTGGAGGAATGTTATCTTTCGGAGGAGGAACAGTTTGAGCTGCTGACTTCTCGTGATTTGGAGCTTGCCATTGAGGTTCCGAAGGGTTTGACGGAGGATTTTGTGCATCAAAATTCGATTCTTATCATGGATTTTGAGTTGTTCTTAGATGAGGTGAAGTCGGGTAGGGAGTCTCTTTCGTATCAAACTTTGGACGGTATTTTTATGGACGGTTCGGTTCGTCTTATCGGAGAAAATTCGACGGCTTTTTATTACAGACAACGAGTGTATGATTTTGTTCTGCAAAGGAAGAATGATTTTATGTCCAGAATGATGATGGGACATGAGGTGATTGTGGAGTTGAACAAAAAATCGCTGAATACTCGCGTGGTGGCGAAGGAACGGTATCCGAATAAGGTTGTTGTGAATCATCACGGGTTGTTTAAGGTGATACAATCGGAGGGCTGCATTGAGATTGTATCGCTGCTTCGCAACAAGACGCTTGTTCGTTATCAAAAGCATCCGGGATTGTACGATTCGGAGGAGTTTGTGGAGTTGGCGAATGAGATTTTGATTATTCAATGTCAATCGAAGCTTCATCATTTGCAGGAGTATATTAAGTTGGTGGATATCACGAATGAAAATGAGATTATTTCGATTGCAAGGGATTTTTTTGTGTTGGGGGATACTATTTTTACGATTTGATATTTTACGATTTGATAGGGACGGAGAAGCAAATCGGATAGGTGTTTGTTTGTCAATTTGGGGACTGTACGGATGACTTTGTCGATTTGCAAATTTTTGGCAATAAAATAAAACACTCTGTGATAAACCGGCTCTTATGTGAAATCTGAACTTTCACGATTGGGAGAGGCTTATTCAGAGTGTTTTTGTGTTTTGTGTTTTGTCTTTGTGTTTTGTCTTTGTGTTTTGTCTTTGTGTTTTGTCTTTGTATTTTTAATTTATTTGTGCTTTTATATTCATACTCTATCGCCTTGACAAATCTTGTATTTCTGATAAACTATAGGTAAAGATAGCAAACCTTTCACGGTTAGCCCTTGAGTGATTGTTTTATATAAACCACTTGTAGTGCCAATACAAGTGGTTTTTTTCTACCTATTTTTGTTTAATAGGGATATTATAGATATAACGAGCATTGTATACATTACCATAATTGATAATGTTTCAAATGTTGTCATACTATCACCCCCAATCTACATAGATTAGGGTTAACCGCTTGTATTTGCTATCTTTACCTCTATATGATATCGGATAGGTGTTTGTTTGTCAATTTGGGGACTGTACGGATAAGCTTGTCGATATTTGCAAATTTTTGGCAATAAAACAACACTCTGTGATAAACCGGCTCTCATGTGAAATCTGAACTTTCACGATTGGGAGAGGCTTATTCAGAGTGTTTTTTTGTGTTTTGTTTTCTTTAACGATATGGTTCTACACAAGGTTTTCTTTCCAATTGGTCGTTTACCTCGTCCATCAATTCGTTGGAAATAATGTTCAACATTTCTTCCAATTTTTCTACATCTTCTTTTGGGAATCGTTTTGCAATCCGATCGGATACTACTTCCAAATATTCGTAGTTGACTCCGTAGTATTGTTTGAATTTGTCTGTTACTTCCAAATGAATTTTTCTCTTGTCGATTTCAGACGGTATCTTTTTAACGAATCCTTTTTTGACAAGATTTCCTACTTTGTAGGCTACATTCGGTTGAGACACTCCCGTGAACCGAGATACTTCGTTTACTGTAGGATGATCTAATGCATAAATCAACTCTACGAAAAATGTCTCGATTGTGGTCAGTGTGTCTTCTTTCTTCTGTAATGAATAAAATACTTTTCGATAAAAATTTAATTTGAATCGATAATATACTTGACTTAACCCTTCTCCTACCATATTCATTCTCCCCTTTTCTTTACTGTTGTTCTTTTGTTTCAAAATATCCATAAGGAAAGTTAATTTTGTTCACTTGCATCTGTCAGTAGAGGTGAGGTTGTCTTCATCCATTCTCTGCTATCTGTCTTATTGTGACTCAAAACCCCTTACTCATACTATACTACTTTTTGCTTAAAATACAAGTGTGTTCCGATATTTTATATAATATCTTTATTTTTGTGTAATTGGTATGATTTTGCTTGATATTATAGGTGCTATGGTGTTCTTTCCTGTCTGTTCGGTTTGAAAGCTGATTAACGGAAAAGAAATTTCGTTAAGTGCTTGTTTGAAATGATTCTGTAAAAATGACTTTATATGATAAATTTTTCGGTTTGCACGGATAGTAGGGTTGCTCTCTTATGTTGTCTGTTCCATGATGATGCTGTTGTTACTTCCTTACATTACTGTTCTCTTGCTTAATAGATACATTTGTTTATTTTTTCAAGTTCATATTCAAAATAATTTGACCGTTGCTGACGGTCATCACATTGACCGGTATATGGTCTTGTTCTTCTACGACAATGAGATCTGCTGTTTTGCCTTCTGCGATTTCTCCTTTTTGTCTTAGATTCAATGCTTGCGCCGGATTGTAGGTTCCCATGCGCACTGCTTCGACCAATCCGATTTCTTCTGCCATAATAAAGATGGATTCTAACAGGTTTTCCACTTTTTTGTTGGCTGTCACTACGCTGTAGCTTCTTCGTGTGATTCCTGCCGAATAGTCGGTAATTTGTTCCAAATCCCACAGGTTGTTGATATCAATGGTGGCATGTTTGTCGTTTTGTTGAATATAGTCTAATGCTTCTTTTTCGAAGGAATCCAATATAATCGGTATGTTCATACGATATCTTGTTTGGATATCTCTTGAGATTCGATAATCGGTTGTCGCTACGGGTATTTTGGCTCCGTACACGTACTTGAGTCTAAGGCTCAACTCTTCCAATTTAATCTGTCCACGCTGTTTTTCGATACGGTTTAGGATTGCCCATGTAAATGAGTCGCTGATTTGAAATTTGTCTTTGATATATTGGAAAAAGTATTTGTCCCGATATCGTTCCTGTCCGTTTTGTGAAACGTAGGTAATCATATCAACAAGGTTTCCGTTGAGCAGCTCCCATATAAAATCGATGTGCTGTACGCTGCCCAGTTGAAATTTGAGGTGGACACAATGATCGATAAGATGATTTTTGCGTTCGACATCTTTCAAAAATTGAAGTTCTTCCAATGCTTCCTGTTCGCTATGTTCTTCCAAAAAGCGATTCATGTTGATGCAGTGGTAGATGGTGGTCACGCCTGAGAACACATTGAGCCGTTCGATTTGGCTGAATGCTTTTCGTTTTGGAAACGGACTGAAGTAGGGACTATATTCTTCTTGTATAAAATCATCATTTTGGATGTTAATCAATCCGGGCATAATGATTTTGCCGGTACAATCAATGTAGTCTGTTTCCGGTTTTTGTTCTATATGAACGGATTGTATGATATCTTCTTTTATCTCTAAATATCCTTCGACGAATCTGTCTTTGAGTACGATTCTGTCACTGTATAGTTTCATAGCGTTCTATTCACTCCAAACTTAGCGTTTCTGCTTATCCACTAACTGTTTGTCTATGTGTTACCATCAATTCGAAATCTTACACTTCATTTTGTTCTTATTATCATTCCTTTTTTTGGAATGATATCACTTAACTCATACTTTGTCTTCGACTTGTCCTTGTTAAGTTACATCATTATATCATATATCTGTTGTTTGTGGCAGTATTTGTGTTTTTTGTTGTTTCTTTACAATTTAATTTTTTCTCCATGTGGTCGGTAGGAAGATAATGACCATTGGGAACAGTTCTAATCTTCCGGCAAGCATATCGAATGACAGGATAAGTTTGCTGATGTTGGTCAAACTGCTGAAATTATCGACCGGTCCAACTACTCCAAGTCCGGGTCCTACGTTGTTCAAACAACAGGAGACCGCTCCGAATGTGCTGAGTAAATCCATTCCTTGAGATAACAACACTAATAGGGAAATAACCATGATGCACAGATACAGGTTGAAATATGCTTGTAGCTCCTGCATAACACCCTGCGGTACAGGGCTATTTTCGATTTGAATACTAAATACTCTGTTGGGGTGTTGTATTTTTCGGATTCCCATAACGGTATTTTTAATCATAAGGATAATTCGCGATACTTTGATTCCTCCACCTGTGGAGCCTGACATGGCGCCGATATACATCAAGGTAAGCAGGATTCCTTGTGACAGGAACGGCCACTGCTGATAGTCTCTTGTGACAAATCCTGTTGTGGTAATGATGGCTGCTACCTGGAAGGATGAACCGCGAACAGCTTCGCCCCAGCTTCCGGCAACTGTTCTGATATTGAAACTGATTAAAATGATTGCACCCAAAATAATCAGAAGATAGTATCGAAGTTCTTCGCTTCCGAAACATTCCTTGAATTTTTTAAGCAATAAAAAGTAGTAGAGCTGGAAGTTAATTCCAAACAGTATCATAAATATCGTGATGACACTTTCGATATAGACACTGTCAAAGTAGGCGATACTTGCATTATGTGAGGAGAAACCGCCTGTTCCTGCTGTAGAAAATGCGTGTATCCAACAGTCGAAAAAGCTCATGCCTCCCGCATACAAAAATCCTACTTCTATGACGGTCAACAGAATGTAAATTCCGTACAAAATTCGTGCTGTGAGGGATATTTTGGAAACGAGTTTTCCGACTTTGTGTCCCGGCACTTCCGCTTTCATAATATACATACTGTTTACACTGCTCTGCGAAAAGATGGCAAAGGCAAAGACAAGTACTCCCATTCCTCCAATCCAGTGGGTGAAACTTCGCCAAAAGAGAAGTCCTTTGGACATCACTTCGATATCGGTTAAGATGGTGGACCCTGTGGTGGTAAAACCGGATACTGTTTCAAAAAAGCTGTCTATATAGCTTGGTATCTCTCCCGTTAGATAGAAGGGCAATGCTCCACACAAGGATAGCACGAGCCATGTTGTCGCTACGATAACAAGACCTTCTTTTGCATAGAACTCGGACTTGTCGGGTTCTTCATAGGATAGTATCGAACCGAGCACAGTCAATCCGACACATATCATAAACAGTGTTTTCGTAATGGGCTCTCTGTAATAAACGGATACCAATGTTGGTACAAGAAGTAGCAATGCTTCGATGCGAATCATTTTTCCGATAAGGTATCGTATCATTTTATAGTTCATAGTGGTTTCCTTCCAAAATATCATTTAAGTCACGCAAATATTTTTGTGTTGTTACAACGATTACTCTGTCATGTTCACAGATCATGTCTTTTCCCGTCGGATAAATCAATGTATTTCCTCTCAGAATGAACGGAATCAAGATGTTTTCTTTCAATTTCATCTCTTCCAAACTGACTCCGATTTGTTGAAAATTCTCTGATACATAGAATTCAAGCGCTTCCACTTGGTTGTTGACAATTCGATAAAGTCGTTCTACGTTGCTGCCTTGTGTGTTTTGTTTTGCTCTTACATAGCGTACGATTCGTGTTGCCATAATGTGTTTTGGTGTGATATAGCTTGAAAGTCCTACTTTTTCGATAATCGGCACAAGGTTGATTCTACTGATTTTGGTAACGATTTTTGGCACACCGAGACTTTCGGCATAGATTGACGTAACGATATTTTCTTCATCGATTCCTGTGAGCGTGATACACGCATCGTATCGTGCCAATCTTTCTTCATCCAATACTTCATGCAGTGTTCCGTCGTTATGAACAATGGTCGCTTCTTTTAATTTTTGACTCAATTCCAAACATCGTCGCTCATGTCGTTCGATAATTTTGACTTGGATTCCCTGTTTTATCAATTTTTTTGCCAAGTAGTAGGAGATTTTGCCTCCTCCTATCATAAGCACATCTCGAACATTTTTTTTGTAAACTCCTTGTTGTTTGAAGAACAGTATCAGCTGTTGCGTGGTTCCGGTAACATAGATGCCGTCCCCTTCCTGCAACACAAAATCTCCGCGAGGTATCAATACTTGCGAATCTCTGGTTACAACGCAGATTAAGATGTCCAATTTGGATGATTTGCGAAGTTCGGTCAAAGAAACTCCAATCAAATCACTGTTGGCGCTGACTTTTCCTTCTACAATATTGACACGTCCTTTCGCAAAACTTTCGACATTGGACGCAGACGGAAATTGCAACATACGGAAGATATCATTCGCCGCCTCAAATTCCGGATTGATTACCATGTCGATTCCCATCTCTTGTTGCAATAAATCAAGTTGCAAGGAGTATTCGGGATTTCGAACGCGCGCAATGGTGTCTTTGACACCCAGTTTTTTACCGATAATACAACAAAGCATATTGATTTCATCAGAGTTGGTTACGGCAATGAGCATATCTGCCTTTTGGATTTTTGCATTAATCAATACATCGTAAGACGCACCGTTTCCTACAGTTCCTATAATATCGTAGGTGTCTACCAACTTTTCTACTAATTCTATTTTTTCGTCAACAACGATAATATCATGCTTTTCTTTAGAAAGGTTCTCAATAAGAGCTTCTCCTACTTTTCCGGCTCCAACAATTAAAATATTCATAAGTTCCTCCGTGAAAAAATATGACTTTTTTCTGTTTCTTTTTTCTTAGTTTTTTAGGTTTTGTTTCCTGTTCTCTTTTTCTTGCTTTAAAAACATACCTTTTATTATATACTATTTTCCCACTCATTATATACTATTTTTTCAAGAAATTCATCTTTTTTCATAGAACAGTTGCAACAAATGTCTATTTTTCAATCTTATCAAAAACTTCCGTCTGATAACAGGAATGGAAATGGAAATTGATTTCGAAATTGTTTGAGAGTTGTTTGGCTTGATTTAAGTTTTGTTTTGTGGTGGACGAGGGTTGTTTTGAAGAGTTGTTTATTTTAATTCCCATTTACTTTGGGTCTTACTTTTGTTTTCTTTTTCATAATCTACGCAATGTCTACATTTTAAAATGTTGTTTGGTAGTTGTTTATGAAAATATGCAAAATTCTTACAAAAAGTATAATGATGCAAAGAACGCAGCAAGATATACTATATATAGTGTGTCTTGCTGCGTTGTATACTTCTTGTAGTGTCTTTCTCTACAAGATAGCATTTGCAATTTGTTCTAACAACATCAATCGAAAGAGTTGATGAGGGAAGGTGAGTCTTGAAAAACTCACTCTGAAATTTGCTCTCTGTTTGACTTCATCACTCAACCCGACGCTTCCTCCGATAATAAATGTCATCCCTTTTTTTTGAGTTCTGTGTTGTTCAAACAAGTTGCTCCATCTGTCTTTTGTCATACTTTTTCCGTCGATATCCATTGCAATCATAGTATTTAATCGGTTGACCTTGGACAGAATTTTTTGACCTTCTATCTGACGAATCATCGTCAATTCTTTTTCAGATGCTGTTTCAGGAACTTTTTCATCTTCCAACTCAATCAATTCCACATCTTCTCTTTTGGAAATTTCATCCAAAAAATACTGTTGTCCTTCTCTTAAATAGGATTCTTTCAATGCTCCCACCACAATCATTTGTATCATATCAGTTCATCTCTCATTCTCGAACAGGTTTTGTATATCGTTCTGCAATCTTCTTATGGATGGATCATAAGGCGGTTTACCATTCGATATCCAATTCTACAGGACAATGGTCGGAGCCTAAAATGTCGCTGTGAATTTTAGCATCTTTCAGGTTTTCTTTCAGTTCTTGGGATGTCAGGAAGTAGTCAATTCTCCATCCGGCATTATTTTTGCGTGCGTTAAAGCGATAGGACCACCAACTGTATGCTCCTTCCAATTCGGGATAGAAGAAACGGAAGGTGTCAATAAATCCGGAATCCAAAAGGGTACTCATTTTTGTTCTTTCTTCTATAGTAAATCCGGCATTTTTCTGATTTGTTTTCGGATTCTTAAGGTCAATTTCCTGATGGGCAACATTCAAATCTCCACATACGATAACCGGTTTGGTTTCGTTCAATCGAAGGAGATAGGAACGAAATTCATCTTCCCATACCATTCTATAATCCAATCTCAACAGTTCATTTTTGGAATTCGGCGTATAGACGGTTACCATATAAAAGTTGTCAAACTCCAGTGTAATAACACGACCTTCCTGATCGTGTTCTTCGATTCCCAGTCCGTAACTTACAGAAAGAGGCTCTTGTTTGGTAAAGATTGCTGTTCCGGAATACCCCTTACGTTCGGCATAGTTCCAGTACTGATGATATCCTTCCAATTCCAACTCTATTTGTCCTTCTTGCAACTTGGTTTCTTGCAGACAAAAAATATCGGCATCTGTTTCCTTAAAAAAATCTAAAAATCCTTTTTTGACACATGCTCTGATTCCATTGACATTCCATGATATTAGTTTCATATGATCTCCTTATTTTTCTGTTCTTCTTATTTTAATTTTATGGAATGCATTGATTTATTATCAACACATTTCGTTTTTTCGCTTCTGTTTGATATTCCTTGTTTTCTTTTTACTGAAAATATCCACTGTTCGTACTGATAGATACCCTGATTTTATTATTTTATCCCATTATCTGTTTCAGTTTCCGTTTGCGGTTTCATAACAACGCCCTGTTTTGCTTTATTTCAAGCGGAATACTGCTAAAGAACGCATTTCTTTCAAACTCGGATTTACGGCTGTTCCATATAAAAATAGAACCAGTTGAGATAGAAATAAGGTATTGTTTCTATTCTAATGCTTGATAACTCTGTTCTGCATGTTACAATCAGGAAAAAATCAGATAGAACTTTTCTTTCAAATTTATGAAAATTTCGTTGGATTTTAGTATAACAACTAAACGTATAAGTTTTATCGGTATAGTTCTGTTTTGTATTTCTGTTTTATATTGCCGATTTCCCTCTACCTAAAAAAGTGGACATGACGTCCACTTTTTAAAACAACTGTTTAAATCACTCTCTTAACATTCTATATTCCATGTTTTAAGCAACGATATCATTTCTTCTATTTGACTTTCTTCTTGTAAGGTAACACTGTGATGTACTCCGTCTCTCACAAAAGAAATTTTGCAGATGTTTTTTTCTTCTAAGATTTCTCGTTTCATCTCTGCAAGTTCTTTCTTTGTCATGCCCGCCTTAAAATATTGTAGTGTCTGCGCTGGATATTTCAAAATAAAATCAAGATACTGCTCTGCAATTTCTTCTTGGATGTTCGGTTTCATCATAGCAATTTTGGCTCCCATTTCTAAAGAAATTTTTCCTTTATAGAACCAGTCCAACAAAATCGGATTGAGTTTTTCCAGTTTTCTGTAACGATCGATATGTCTGCCGCTCATCTGAAAACTTTCGGCTACAATTTCTCTTGTCTTTCTGCTTTTGTAATCTCCGGTGTTTTCTTTTCTTTTCTGTTGGATGATTTTGTATTTTTCTATAATACTTCTGGTCAGTAACTTTTGCCCTAATTGTCGCTGAGCATAGTTTGCATCAATGATGATTTCTCTTGCGTCTTCTTCCGATAAGTCTTCTTTGATGATGGCATAGATTTCGTCAAAATCTTTTGCATTTAATTGGGTGATGTCTACCCCGTTCAATTCCTCCTGTTGTGCAGACTTCAACTCTTGTATTTTGCTGCGAATAAAACGATACGCTCTTACGCGGTTATGCCCTGACAGGATCATCGTCTTGTCCTGTTTTTTTTGTACTACGATAGGGTGCAACAATCCATGAACTAAGATAGAATGTACCAATCGATCGAACTCTTCTCCTTGCAACGCCGGATAAAAATTCCATTCTTCAGGTGCCGACTCTAATTTATCAATTTGAATGCGAACGATGTTTTCCTGTTCTTCCGTAAGAATGTTTTCTTTTTGTGTCGCTAAGGAATATCCTGCCCGTCTTGTGTTTCCGAAATTCATTTTGGAACCCAAATCAATGTTTTTGATTGACACGCTTAACAACCTCCTTCGCAAAATCCATATATTGCATTGCCGCCTTGCTCTTCGGTGAAAACTCCAGTACGGCAATACTGTTCCACTGTGCTTTTTCAACAGAGGTATCTAAGTTGATTTTGGTACGAAACAACATATCTTTTCCGAATACATTTTCAATCAAACCTTGTCCTCTGGTATTCATAATTTTGTTGCTCGGCTTATACAGTGTTGTCAAAATACCGAGCACTTCCAATTTTTCGTTCATGACTGAAAATTGGTTGAAAAAATCCAAGAAGGTTCGAATTCCCCTGATTCCGAACATTGCCATCGGAACGGGTATAATAACATAATCGCATACATTCAGTATGTTTGCGGACAAATCTCCTAAGTAGGTTGATGTGTCGAAGATGATGAAGTCGTATTCATTCTTGGCAATCAAATCTGTGCTGATTTTCTTCAATAGAAATTCGCGCTGGAATTCATGATGCAAATCGTACTCTATTTTGCTGATATAATCATCTCCCGATACAATGTCTACATTATCGTATCGAGTGGGAGTGATGTAGTTTGACAAATCGTCTTTATTTTTCATTGCTTGATAGATGGTTTTGTTGAAATCAATCAATTGCAAGCCGAATTCTGTCAATGTTTCGTCTACTGTAAATCCCATCGTATTCGTTAAGTCCATTTGGGAGTCGCAGTCGATTGCAAGAACTTTGTATCCTAATTGCCCTAATGCGATGGACAGCATGGATGCGGTGGTGCTTTTCCCTGAGCCGCCTTTAGAATTTGCAATGGAAATCACTTTTGTTTTTTTCTTTGCAGAATGTTTTGCCATAGCGATTCCTCCTTTTCGTATATACTATTTCATCATATCACACCTTGTCTCAATATGCTATTGTTTCTCATTGAAAAGCAAGAATGACTCAAAAAACGCCGATTTTCTTCTCAATTTCCTGTTTCACGATTGCTCGCTTTTGCTTTTTCTTTGATAATTTTTGACATTGTTTGTTGTTTTGTTGTACACTATAACAAATAATGTTATCGTCCACTGTGGTTGAATTGCAACCGGCTGAAAAAGGCTGTTGCTTTTCCAAAAATTCAGAAGGAGAGATGAATGATGAAAAATACCATTTTGATTATCGAAGATGAAAAGCCTATCTCTGATATTGTGAAGTTTAATTTGGAGAGAGAAGGTTATGATATTATCACCGCATTTGACGGTCTTGACGGCTATCAAAAAGGGATTCAAGAGAATGTGGATTTGATTCTGTTGGATATTATGCTTCCGTCAATGAACGGGTTTGATGTTTGCAGACACATTCGCGAAAAATCTTCTGTTCCTATTATTATGGTAACAGCGAAGGAAGAAGAGGTAGATAAGATTCTCGGATTGGAGCTCGGAGCAGATGATTATATCACAAAACCGTTCAGTTTGCGGGAATTGATTGCTCGTGTAAAGGCAAATATTCGCCGTACTTCCATGCCGAACAACAACTCTGCGGAGTCGGATTTGATTCAACACAAAAATTTGGTAATTGATACTTCTAAATACTCTGTTACCAAAAATGATACTGTTTTGGAGTTGACGGTTCGTGAGTATGAACTTTTGAAGTTTTTGGCTGTTCAACCGAACCAAGTTTTTTCAAGAGAACAACTTTTGAAACAGGTTTGGGGATATGAATACTACGGGGACATTCGTACGGTAGATGTAACCATTCGCCGTCTCAGAGAAAAATTGGAAGATGATGCATCTAACCCTACTTATATTTTGACAAAGCGGGGAGTCGGATATTTTTTTAAGGGGGAATAACGCTTGTTTAAGAGTATTCGTTGGAAACTGATTTCGATTCACTTTGTGTTGGTATTCGTTTCCATGGCGATTGTCGGGTTATTTATTACCAATCAGCTGCAACAATACAATATTTCTTCCGTTCAAAAAAGTCTAACTTCCGCTTCCAACAACTTGGTAAATGAGAGTATCCGTTCTGATATGAGCGTTGTCAAGCAACAGTATGACCTGCAACAAACTCTGATGAATACCACTCTCCCTGCCGGATATGAAATCTCCGTTATCGATATGAAAACCGGAACGATTGTCGCATCGACAAACGAGAATTTGTTGCATCGGCAGAGCATGGATGAAATGAATATCGAGGTGCTGCTTGCACTGTCCGAAAATCCCGTTGCAACCAAGACGGTCATGCAACAGGATCAGTCTTCTGTTCGATTTGAACACATCGCCTTTGCCTATCCCAAAAATTCACCTGATGATGAGGGATATATTATCTATGGAAGAGCTTCGCTTGAGAAGACGGATGAAATGCTCAATCATGCAAATATCATTTTTTTGAACGCAACCTTGATTGTGCTCCTTGTTACCATTTTGCTCGGATATGTTCTTTCCACTTCGATTACCGCTCCTATCAACGATTTGAAGAAGAAGGCAATTGAAATTTCAAAAGGAGATTTCTCTCAACGGGCAACAATCCATTCGAATGATGAAATCGGTCAGTTGGCAACATCTTTTAACTACTTGACGGAGCGACTCCACAAAACTTTGATGGAAATTTCGTCGGAACAGGACAAGTTGAATGCCATTATTGAACATATGGAAGACGGCTTGATTGCAATTGATCAACAAGGTAAAATTATCCACTACAATATTGTTGTGGAGAAACTTTTGGATATTTCTATGGAAAACAAACAGTATTTTGATCAAATCTTTCTGCCGATGCAAAATAATTTGTCTCTGAAACGGATTGTTCAACAAAATTCCGAGATGAATGAAGGTATGAAACCTTCTGAGTTTACGATTGAAATCAACAGCCGCATTCTATCTGTTTCATCAGCATTGTTCAGTGACTCCAGTAACACTCTGACGGGATATGTCGTGTTGTTCCAAGATATTACGGAACATGAACGACTGGATCATATGCGAAAGGAGTTCGTTGCCAATGTATCACACGAACTCAAAACGCCGATTACAACCATTCGAACTTACTCGGAAACACTGTTGGACGGTGCGTTGAAAGATCCTGCTATCGCAAAAAAATTTATGGAAGTAATTGTCAAGGAAAGTGACCGAATGACATCGCTTATCCGCGATTTGTTACAACTTTCTCATATTGATTTCAAGAAAGAAACATGGAACTTTGATTACACGGATATCAATACTTTGGTACAGGATTCGATTGATAAAATGGAACTGTACTACCAAACGAAACATCAAACTCTGGTATCAAATCTGTTGGGACAAAGCCGACAAATTTGGGTAGATAAAACAAAGATGGAACAGGTTATCATCAATATTTTGTCCAATGCAATCAAATATACGGAGGAAAACGGCAAAATCTCCTTGTCTTTATTCGTTTCAGAGGGTATACTGGATATAGTGATTGAAGATAACGGAATCGGAATTCCAAAAGAAGATGTAGAACATATTTTTGACCGCTTCTATCGTGTCGATAAGGGTCGTTCCCGTCAACAGGGCGGAACGGGACTCGGCCTCTCGATTGCAAAACATATTGTCGAAGAACACGGCGGCTCTATTTCCGTTCGTTCCGACTTCGGCAAGGGAACTGTTTTTACCATCTCCTTACCGATTGAACCGAAAAAAGTGTAAGGTATCTTTAATGATGTTGTAATTCTTTTGTAATAAAAGAACGGTATACTGTTAGTACGATTTTGAGAGAATTTATTTTAGTGAAAGAGAAAAGAGGTGAGGTCTGAATGAAAAAATGGGTGTTAGTTGGGATGCTTCTGTTAACAATATGCAGTACAACTACTTTCGTATCCGCAGCTCCCAAGGCAACAAAGATGACAGTGCATGATATCAATCAATTTGTAGAAACATTGGATGAAGAAGAAACTCCTATTTTTACAGCACCGGAGACCATCACTTCATCAACTACTTCAAAAACCGTTGTTGTATCCGGTGTCGGAAAAGCAAAAGACAAGGTTATCATAGAACTCTATCAAAAGGCAGATCGCAACACATATGTTTGTACTACGGAACCGATTGAAATTACCGTCGGTGCGTTGGGAGTATTCAGCAAAGAATTGGATGTATCCCATTCCAAAAATGTGTTCGTACTTGCAAAAATATATCGAAAATCCGAATGGGTAAAAGACGGTCGCTTTATCAATGTTGTCGATAAAGATGACTTGAAGAAAGCATTACAAAATATCGGAAAAATTCAATAAGATAGTAAATTTTAAAATATCATGATAAAATATTATCGTGATATTTTTTTATCCAATGATAGGATGTATTTCGCTATTACTTCGTGATGAAAATCAAAGAAAAGAATGGGATAAGGGATAGTTTTCATCAATATTCCGGATTATTTTTTTCGATGTTTTCAAAATGTCGAAATACTTTGTGATGAAACCTTCTTTTCAATATAAGCTTATTTTTAGGAGAATGAGTATGAAACTATTGAACGAAAAACAGAAATCTATTTTGGTGACAGCGTTATTTCTGTCTGCATTTTTTCTTTTTTTTGCAAAATTTTATATTATCCCCAAAAATTTACAACCGAAAAATACACAACACAATATTGATATCAATGTTGCTTTCAAAGAAACGGTACTTCCTTCCGATATCTTGTTTTATCTCGGAAACAATCAAATTGCAAAGGATGTCAAGGACTCCGAACGTTATTTTCAAGAAATTGTTTCTCTGTTAAATGAATCTATTACTGTAAGCAACAAGCCCGTTTTTTTTGAAAAACAAACTTTTCCGTTCTCTCAGAACAAAAAAGGGGTAGAGCTGATTTTTTCACCCGAAACAAATGCAAATTTTGTCTCGATGTCGTTATTCGGAAAGGAAAATTATTTTGTCGGACTGTCTACCATTTCAAAAATCTATATCCCTTCCGTAGATAACAAATCTATCTATGTACAAGGAAAGGAAGGTTATTTGCAATTTGATACAAAGGACTATAATCAATTTCCTTTCTTGGATAAGATTAAAACTTCCGATCACAAGATATACTATACTTTGAATTTTTTGTTCAAAAGCAAGAGTTATGCCGTTATCAGCAATGACACAGTCAAAAATCTCGCTATATATCAAACGGAGACTCTGCTAAATCCCGATATGCAGGAACAAATCGCTAAAACTCTGTTTGCCAAAAAATATGATTTACTGAACAAAATTGTCGAAACGGACGGAAAATATATCTATACTTACAATTACGGTCAACAGATTTTGCGAATATCTCCGCAAGGCGGTATCGAATATATCAATGAAAATTTCAGCCCGGAAAACACTGCTGTCACCGGACAATTCCATACAGCGGTAGATTTTATGACAAAAATCGGATACACGCTATCTGATGTTGAGCTTCATCATTATGAGCCAATCAGAATTCACGGAATTCCCGGAACAAAGTTTGTCTTCAAACATATTTTTATTGATTTGCCGATTGATTCCAAGAATAATTTCTATAATATTGAAGTAAGTGTTGTAGGCGAAGATGTCTATAAGTTTTATGGATATCAATACAAATTTTCGGATATTTTTTTGAACGAACCCGAAAGCGTCCAAACTTCTTTTGAGCTTTTGGATTCGTTGTATCTGACCGTCAAAAAACAATATCCTTCTCTTGACAATATTTCCTTTTTTGATGCGATTGATGAGATTAAGACGGTCTATTGGATGAATGAAGATTTTTCTTTGACTCCTTGTTATCGCATCACATGGAATCAAAAAAACTACTACCTCAATATCTATACGAAGGAGGTGCTCTATGAACTGGAATAAAGTAAAAACTTATCTGATTGTCAGTTTGCTGTTTGTAAATATCCTGTTTTTAGCAAGTATCTCTCTTGACTTCTACAGATACAGGAATTCGTCACGAACCTCTCCTGAACTGGAACAGCACTTACAAGCGTATCTCAACCGAAAACAGATTGTTCTTAAAGCAAGTTTGGAAGAGTTCAACGATACCATGGCACCGATTGATATTTCTTATCCGAAATTATCGGAAGAAAATTATCCGAAATTATTTGAGAATTATCCGATGTATACCAAAATTCATCAGAACAAGAAGCTGAGCATCAATCTTCCTTTGGCGATGGTTATCAAAAAAGACGACAATTTGGATACTTATGTCCGACAATTTAACATGACTTATTTTGGGTCGGAAGCTTTTTTGCTGAAATTCAAAAAAGAAGATAATTTGAATACATGGTATTATTTTACACCCGTGTACCGTGAAAAACCTTTGGAAGAAGCTTTTTTGATCTATCATTTCGATAGAAAGAATCAAAATTTAAATATCCAAAAAATCAATATCGCTGTGGGAAACACCGTTTATGAACAAAAAGAAATTTCTTCTCCGTTCAAGGCGGTCGCTCTCTCGGCATCTCGTATGCCGACTCATTCTGTGATTACGGATGTAGAGCTTGTATATTATTATGCTCCGCAAAAAAATTCCAATATCATTACCACAGAAACAGCTCGTGCCATGCCAAGCTGGAGAATTCGTACCGAAGGTGGGGACTTCTATTATATTTCTGCAATTGAATAGCAAATCAAAGTTTTCCTTCAAAAAACACCCTGTTTACCGTTTTTAAGTAAACAGGGTGTTTTGATATTATAAATTATTTTATTTTCAAATAAGCAGTGTTTTTTTGTCTATTTATTTTCTTCCGTTACTTCTTCTTTTCTGATTTCTTTGGTACGAATTTCTTTGCAGATTCTGTCTACAAAAGAATCTACCGCTTCGATTCCTTCATCGCCTGCGTAACGGCTGCGTACGGATACGGTTCTGTCTGACGCTTCTTTTTCTCCGACAACCAACATATAAGGAAGTCTGTTCAATCTTGCATCACGAATCTTGAATCCGATTTTTTCGGAACGATGGTCTACGGTAACATCCACTCCGTTTCGAGCAAGCTCTTGTTTGACTTCTTCCGCATACTCTGCATATTTATCGGAAATCGGAAGAATTCTTACTTGTTCCGGACACAACCATGTCGGGAATTTACCGGCATATTTTTCAATCAGCCACGCCAATGTTCTTTCATAGCATCCGAGTGATGTCCTGTGAATGATGTACGGTCTTTTTTTCTCTCCGTTTTGGTCGATATAGTACATATCAAAGTTTTCGGCAATCGCACAGTCTAATTGAATGGTAATCATGGTATCTTCTTTTCCGTACACATTTCTTGCTTGGATATCAATTTTCGGACCGTAGAATGCCGCCTCTCCGTCCGCTTCTTTGAACGGAAGTCCTTTTTCGACCAAAATATTGCGGAGTGCTTCCTGTGTGGTTTCCCAATAACTTTCGTCACCCAAATATTTTTCTCTGTTGTTCGGATCCCATTTGGACAGTCTGAATGTCACATCATCTTGCAATCCCAATGTAGTCAACACATATACCGCTAAGTTCAAACAATTTTGCAGTTCTTCTTCCGCCTGATCCGGTCTTACCACGTTGTGTCCTTCTGAAATGGTAAATTGACGAACTCTTGTCAAACCGTGCATTTCCCCGGAATCTTCATTTCTGAACAGTGTAGAAGTTTCTCCCATGCGATATGGCAAATCACGATAGGATTTTTGTGTATTTTTGTAGACATAGTACTGGAACGGACAAGTCATCGGACGAAGCGCAAACACTTCTTTATCCACTTCTTCGTCCCCAAGCACAAACATTCCTTCTTTATAGTGATCCCAGTGTCCTGAGATTCGATACAAATCGGATTTTGCCATCAATGGAGTTTTTGTTCTTACATATCCCCATTCACGGTCTTCCAAATCTTCAATCCATCGTTGCAATTTCATGACCATTTTGGTTCCTTTCGGAAGCAAAAGGGGAAGTCCTTGTCCAATCACATCCACGGTAGTAAATAATTCCATCTCTCTACCCAGCTTGTTGTGGTCTCTCTTTTTGATTTCTTCCAAATAGACCAAATAATCTGCAAGCTCTTCTTTTTTGTTGAATGCGGTTCCGTAAATTCTCTGTAATTGTGCCTTGTCGGAATCTCCTCTCCAGTATGCCATTGAAGAGGAAATCAATTTGTATGCTTTGATTCCCTTTGTGCTCATCAAGTGAGGTCCCGCACATAAATCAATAAACTCTTCACCTTGTTGATAGAACAAAATCACTGCATCTTCGGGAAGGTCTTGAATCAATTCCACTTTATAAGGCTCATTTTTTTCTTCCATCAGCTTGATTGCTTCTTCTCTCGGCAATTCAAACTTTGTAATCTTCTCATCTTCCTTGATGATTTTTTTCATTTCTTTTTCCAAGGTATCCAAATCTTCTCTTGTAAACGGTGCATGGTCGATATCATAATAAAATCCTGTATCAATCGCAGGTCCAATCGCAAGTTTTGCATCGGGAAATACACGCTTTACCGCTTCTGCCAACACGTGAGATGCGGTATGACGAATGGTTCTCAATCCTTCTTCATCTGTCGGTGTCAATATGCTCAATTCACAGTCTTGTTCAATCACTGTTCTTAAATCTACCACTTCTCCGTCAATCATACCGGCACAAGCTACTCTTGCAAGCCCTTGGCTGATGTCGGATGCAATTTCATATACCGATTTACTTCCTTCGTACTCTTTTACAGAGCCGTCTTTCAATGTTACTTTCATTTTTCCTCTCCCTTTCTTCTTTACTTCTGCAATGTACTGTAAAACGGAGGAACTTTTTTCTCCAATAAAAAAATAGTGTACACAACAGAACTCACCTAAAACAAAACGAACACATTCTTTCATCTATCGTGAAAAAATGATTTGTGATAGGGACGATATGACTCGCATACCGCGGTTCCACCCTAATTGCTTACACCACTTCATTTTGATGATAACGGAATCACCGGGCTGTATTAAAGCCACTCGGAGATGGTTTTCGTATCAGTATCAGTCCGAATGTTCTCAGCAATTACATTCTTCTCTGTGTCCTGTCACTGCACTACTGTTCTCGTCAACGATTTATTCTATGTCCATCCAGTTTAAACAATCAGATATCTCTTGTCAATATCTATCACATGATTTTTTTCTTTTTCCGGTTTATTATTTTTACTTTTTTATCTTCTTTTATCTTCAAAATCTCACAGCTCAAAATTTTTGATAAATTTTTGATAAATTTTTGATAATTTGTGATTAATTTTTATTTTATGGGTATGATAAGAAAGACATCTTAATTTTACTTTATAAATTCAATTGATAATAATATTATAGGGTTTGGGGAACTCTATTAAAAATTTTTTTGTCAAAAAAGTTGCCTATATCAACGGTTTTGTGTTGTAAGTTCGCTTTTTGGAAAGAAAGCTAATCATTTTTAATTGACTTTGTAATGATTTCATATTAAGATGAGATTATCTTAGCTATTTAAACTATTTTTCAATGAATAAAAGGGGGAAATTTATCATGGAATTAAAAGGAATGAAAGAATTAGCAGGAACAAAAACAGAACAAAACTTATGGAAAGCATTCGCAGGAGAATCTCAAGCAAGAAATAAATATACTTTCTTCGCTTCTGCAGCAAGAAAAGAAGGTTACAACCAAATCGCAGCTATCTTTGAAGAAACTGCAGGAAACGAAAGAGAACACGCTAAAATGTGGTTCAAATTGTTAGACGGAATCAGTGCCGATACAAAAACAAACTTGCTTGCTGCTGCTGCCGGAGAAAACGAAGAATGGACAGATATGTATCCAACAATGGCAAAAGAAGCTGAAGAAGAAGGATTCAAAGATATTGCACGTCTATTCACACAAGTTGCGGCAATCGAAAAAACTCATGACGAAAGATACAGATTGTTGGCAAAAAATGTAGAAGAAGGTTCTGTATTCAAAAAAGAAGAAAAAATCACTTGGTACTGCAGTAACTGCGGGTATGTATTTGAAGGAACAAAAGCTCCTGAACGTTGCCCTGTATGTCAACATCCGAAGGCTTACTTCCAAGAACATGCAGAAAACTATCGTTAATTTACGGTTTTCATAAAAACCTTGTTACAAACATCCAATAAACGCAAAAGCTCTCGACAATATTGTCGAGAGCTTTCTGTTTGAAAAGAATAAACTTTGATACTTGACTTCTGTCATTCATTGTTAGAATCTATACCTTGTACCAAAAAATACTTTGTTTTATCTTGTGAAAAAATGCTTTTTGATAATTCCATTGTATTATCTTTTTTATCATCCCATTAACTGAATGACCACTCGAATAAAGAAGATGGTCAACACTGCAATAATGACCGGTTTAATCCATTTTGCCTCTCCTTGAATAAACACTTTGCTTCCTATATAGTTTCCCAGTATACTGAATGCTCCTGCTGTCAATCCGAGCGGAAGCAAGACTTTTCCGTGAAGGAAAAATACGGTCAAGGCAGCAACATTTGTTGCAAGGTTTATTGCCTTAGCGACTCCGTTCGCTTCTCTTATATTCATATGTCCTATCAAAACAAGCAATAGAATCATAAAGGTTCCCGCTCCCGGTCCGTAAAACCCGTCGTAAACCGCAACAACAAATGCTACCAAGCAAGCTCTTCTTACAGTTTTTTTGAAAGGATAAGCAGGCGCGTCCATCTCAAAAGAAATCCCTCTTACCACATACCATGCTGTCAACGGCAAAATCACCAGCATTAATTTCATCAAAAACATTTCTTCTATAATAAGGGATAATTTTGCACCTAAAGACGCCCCGAAAAATGCGGTAATCACCGCAAAGAATGCGATTTTATACGAAATATATCCTTTTCTTGCAAAACGATAGGTAGTAAGTCCTGTCCCAAGACCGGAACTCAATTTGTTTGTGCCGATTGCCATATGAATCGGTATGCCTGAAATCAGGTAAGCCGGCAAAGAAATCAACCCTCCGCCTCCGGCAATCGCATCGATAAATCCTGCTAAAAACACAAGCGGGCACACGATGAGAAATTGAATGAAATGCACTTGCATACTGTCACCTCTTCTCTTTGAAAATGTAATGATTGAGGATGTTTCAACCCTCGTTTCATGATTGACTTTTTTGGATATTAAATTTATTATAGGAATAAAGTGATAAAAAGACAATATTTCTAAATAAAAAAGAATCAAAACCTTGATAAATTTATCAACCATGGACTCGTTAAAGTGAGCGGAAAATCTTTTTCCGAGTCGTTTTTGTGAAAAAACGGAACGAACCTATTATCCGATTGATTGTTGAGGGCGGATATATGTTATTTAGGATAGATAAAAAAGAGAGAATTAGAAATCAGAAAATAGATACAGAAAGAGAGAGTTATTATGTTTTTTCATGCAGGAAATTATGATGTGATTGTAGTCGGTGCAGGTCATGCAGGCTGTGAAGCTGCTTTGGCATCTTCTCGTTTGGGCAAAAAAACATTGATGGTCACCCTGTCACTGGATGCAATCGGACACATGCCTTGCAATCCTGCCATCGGTGGAACAGGAAAAAGTCAATTGGTAAAAGAGATTGATGCGCTTGGTGGAGAAATGGGACAAAACATTGATAAAAGTTTTATCCAAAGCAGAACGTTGAATTCTTCCAAGGGTCCTGCCGTACAGTCTGTTCGTGCGCAAGCTGACAAAAATTTGTACCACAGAGAAATGAAAAAAGTGTTGGAAGGTGCCGAAAATCTTGATATTGTCATGGATGAGGTCACATCTTTGATTCATGACGGCAAAAGTGTATCGGGAGTTCGCACCAAACTGAACTGTGAATATTTCGGAAAGACAGTTATTTTATCGACGGGAGTATTCCTAAACGGTCGTGTCTTTATGGGAGAAGTCAATTTTCCGTCCGGTCCGCTCGGACAAATCCCGGCAGAACAGTTGACAGAGAGTCTGAAGGAGTTAAACCTTCCTCTTCGTAGATTCAAGACGGGAACTCCTGCAAGGGTTCATGCGGATTCGATTGATTTTTCAAAAATGCAACTGCAAGAGGGCGACGCAGAAATTGAACCGTTCTCTTTTATGAATGATTATTTGCCGGAAGGAAATAAGGTAGTCTGTTACTTGACCAGAACAACCCAAAAAACGCATGATATCATCCGTGAAAATTTGCAACGCTCTGCAATGTACGGTGGATTTATCGACAGCAAAGGTCCTCGTTACTGCCCTTCCATTGAAGACAAGGTCGTTCGTTTTTCGGACAAGGAGAGCCATCAATTTTTTGTGGAACCGGAAGGATTGGATACCAAAGAATACTATATTCAAGGATTTTCAAGCTCCATGGCATACGAAGTACAGCTTGAAATGTATCATACGGTGCTTGGATTGGAGCACTGTCACATGATGCGTCCTGCCTATGCGATTGAATATGATTGTATCGATCCTCTTCGATTGAAACCTTCTCTTGAAATCATGGGCGTAGAAAACCTCTTCAGTGCAGGTCAGTTCAACGGAACAAGCGGATATGAGGAAGCTGCTGCACAAGGTCTGATGGCGGGAATCAATGCAAGCCGAAAAATTGACGGTTTGGAGCCGATTATCTTGGATCGTGCAACAGCCTACATCGGTGTACTGATTGATGACCTTGTTACCAAGGGAACGAACGAACCTTACCGTATGATGACTTCGCGTGCGGAATATCGTCTCCTTCTTCGTCAAGACAATGCAGACCTTCGATTGACGGAGCTTGGATATAAGATTGGATTGGTCAAACCAGAGCGTTATGAACGATTCTTAGCAAAAAAAGAACAGATTGCAGGAGAAATCAATCGTCTGAAAAAGGAAAAAATCAAACCGGAGGAAATCAATCCTCTGTTAGACGAGATGGGAAAAGCTCCTTTTACGAGAACTATTTCTCTTTATGAGGCGTTAAAAAGACCGGAAATCACTTATCCTCTGCTTGCTTCTCTCGGCAAAACACAGGAGTCTCTTCCGGTTCAAGTCCAAAAGCAAGCGGAAATTACCGCAAAGTACGAAGGATATATCAAAAAACAGATTGAACAAGTGGAATCATTCCGCAAATTGGAAAAAAGACAACTTCCCGAAAGTATGGACTACTCCATTATTGAAGGACTTCGATTGGAAGCAAGACAAAAATTGAATGAAATCAGACCGTTCAACATCGGACAGGCATCGAGAATTTCCGGCGTTTCGCCTGCGGATATTTCCGTTCTGTTAATTTATATGAAACAACAGTCCGCCTCTAATACGACACAAAAATAGAAGGAGTTTTTATGAAAAATACAATTTTGAAAGATGGATTGGCTCTTTGGAATCAACAGATTACCGAACAGCAGGAATTCGACTTTCATATCTATATGCAGCATCTATTGGAAAAAAACAAGGTAATGAACCTAACCAACATCACCGAAGAGAATGAAATCTATACCAAACATTTTTTGGATTCCCTATCTTGTCTTTCGGTCTATCCCATTCCGAAAAACTCTACTGTCATAGATATCGGAACAGGAGCCGGTTTTCCCTCCGTTCCGATTAAAATCATGCGACGAGATTTGAAGATGACTCTGCTCGATTCTTTGAACAAGCGCATCAATTTTCTGAAAGAAGTCGGTGAAGTGCTACATTTTGAGGATATGACTTATCTTCACGGTCGTGCGGAAGACCTTGCACAAAAGGCGGAGTATCGCCAAATGTATGACTTTGCCGTTTCAAGAGCGGTTGCATCCCTTCCCATTTTGTTGGAATACACCATTCCTTTTCTGAAAATCGGCGGAATTTTTATCTGCCAAAAAGGACCTCAGGCAATGCAGGAAATAGCACAATCCAAATCAGCATTGAAACTGCTCGGTGCCAAAGTGGAAGACAGTATACCGGTAAAAATCGGAACAACCGATTTGGAACATTCTATTTTGATTATCAAAAAAATAGAAGGTACATCCAAAAAATATCCTCGAAAGGCCGGAAAACCAAGTAAAGAACCTCTATAAAGGCGGAATCTCAATGGAACTACAAACAATCGAACTTCAAAAAATCATACCCGATCCCTGTCAGCCACGCAAATTTTTTGACCTTGCGGCGCTTGAGGAGCTCGCCTCTTCCATTGAACAATACGGTCTCTTATCTCCCATCATTGTCAGAAAGCAGGGTGACCGATACATTATTGTGGCGGGAGAAAGGCGATATCGTGCCATGCTGCTGAACAAGATGACGCACGCTAATTGCATTGTGCGAAATCATATTGATTTCAGAGAAGTTTCTCTGATTGAAAATGTCCAAAGAGAGGACTTAAATCCTTTGGAAGAGGCGGAGGCTCTCTCTTCACTGATGATAGAAAAACACTACACACAGGAAGAACTCTCGAAATTGATTGGAAAAAGCCGACCTTATATTACCAATCAACTGCGATTACTAAGGTTGGATGATGAGACAAAACAAGCTCTCCTTGACAAAAAAATATCCGAAGCACATGGTCGCTCATTGATTTCTTTGGACAATTTGAAACTCAGAAAAAAATTACTACACGCCATTATCGAACATCATCTCTCCGTTCGAGCAACGGAAAAGAAAATCAAACAGTGGAAACAAAAAGAAAAACAACAGCGCGATGTCTATCTCAAGGACTTGTTACAACAGTTGGAAGAAAAACTCGGAACGAAAGTAACTCTGCAAGGTTCTGCCAAAAAGGGAAAACTGAGCCTCTTCTACTTTCAAGAAGAAGACCTTGCTTCCTTGATTGAAAAACTGTTACAAGATGAGTAAAAAACAACTATTTCATGCGAAATAGCTCCTTCCTTAATCCAAGGGCTTGTAAACCATTATATTTTTTCGAAAATAAGTCTGAATTTGTCGCTTCAGTAGGAAATATTTTACTTCTTTCGTAAAAAAGAGAACAAAAGTATGGAGTTTTGTTCTCTTTTTATGTACAATAAAAGATAAACAATCAGGATATCATTCCCAAATAAAGGTATCCGGTAAACCTAATCTTCAGGAGAAATTCTTTATGAAACGAAGAAATATCATTGCCGTCGCGGTACTCATCGTTCTGTTCTGCAATCCTTGGACGATTCGATTTTTAAAAAAACAATTTGTTGTCGTAAATCCGAACAGCAGTATCGACATTGCATTTCGCCACTCGAACAACAACTATGCAGAAGAGTTTGAACACGGTCTCTTAACCTATGACGGCTTAAGTCTAAAATTAATAGAAACAGATGGTACGGAGCGGTTTGATGTTACCATCAATGCAGACAACTATAACATTTCCACATCTAAAAATCGTATTTTTCTGCTTGATATTGCCAAGAAAAATGTATATATTTTGGATGGAAAAGGTAAAATTGTCAATCAAATTACGGTCGATTACCTTCCAAAGAGAGTTGTAGCTCTGGATAACGGTAATTTTGTTGTCCATTATTTTACGGATGTCTACATTGAAGGAATCAAGCTCTTTTCCGAAAACGGAAAGATGCTCAACGACATCACCTATCCGAATGTGACACTGACCTTGATTCAAGGAGATAAAAACAATCATTTTGCCGTGCTCGGATTCTTTAAAAACGGAAGTTCTCTTGAAAATAGCGTGTACTTCTATAACTATGCTGGGGAGTTACAATATGCCAGCCAAATCAACAATGTCATTATTCATCAACTCCTCTTTCAAAAGAACAAAGTATTGATGCTTGATATCAATTCTATCTTAACCTGTGATACCACATTCGAAGAAGTCTCCAGTATGGAATTGCCGCTTGTATTAAAAAAGGTTGTGGCAAATGAAAATAATATTTATCTCCTCACAAAAGACAACTCCATTCAAGTAATGGACTCCGAGTTTCAGAACACCGATCAACTTTCTTCACAAGAAAAAATTATCGATATGTTCTTGGTAGATGACAAACTCATTTACTACACGCAAAATTCTATTTTATGTAACTATGACAAACGACAGTTTTCAAAAGATATTGTCAAAGTCATACCGGTAGATGATACGCTTATCATCTTGTTCAAAAATGAAATAAAAATCATCCAAAATGATTTCTAACAGTAACGATAGGTGGTGAGTTCTATTTTTTCAGACTATACAAAAGTTGATGTTGTAATTGCCGTATTTTTGATATATCAGGGATTACGCGGATATATCAAAGGCGTTCGATATGTTATATTCGATACCGTTAAATTTTTCGGTTCCTACTTTTTAACAAAGATAGCATATCAATTATTTTATCAATCTGTTGCAAAAACAGTTTGGTTTCAATCTCTTTTGAATTTATTAAGAGACAAAGTTCTCAACCGACTATGTGAACTGTTTCCCATTATGTCTTTTTTTCCATGGGATTCCATTGTTTTTTGTACCGTTGTATTTTGCGGAATCTTTCTGTTGTTTCGTATTGCCCTTTTGGGATTCTCCAAAGAGGTCACATTCTTACAGAAAACAGAAGGCTTTGTGCTCGGTATCATAAAAGGAGTTGCATATCTCTTCGTCCTTATCTTTATCTCTGAGCCTCTCCTGCAAAGTTTCAGCATCATGGGATTTTCCGAATGGTTACAAAATAGCAAGATATTGCCTTATTTGTATGAGTATAATTTTTTATTGGACTTTTTATCCTTTCATTAGAGAAAACAATCTTGAAGAAACGATATTCTGCTTTCAAACAGCATAACATCAGGAGGAGCTTATGTATCAACCGAAAAAAATTAACATTGGCGATCGTGTGACATTAAAAAAAAATCATCCTTGTGGCGGAAATCAATTCGTGATTACAAGAGTAGGGATGGATTTTCGAATGAAATGTCAGACTTGTCAAAAGGAAATATGGATTGAACGCCCTGAGTTGGAGCGTAGAATAAAGGTCTTAGAACCGGCAAAAGAGGATGAATAATCATCCTCTTTTTTGTTGTATAAAGAAAACCACGCGATGGTCGCGTGGTTCAAAAGAGCTTAAGCGGTGA
>ERZ773008.152-NODE-152-length-47446-cov-5.567471_pt1 | contig 47446 bp, 34 predicted proteins | sample MGYA00580664_ERZ773008 | MGnify/ENA primary metagenome ERZ773008 (study PRJEB29015, sample SAMEA2738016) | human oral metagenome | biome: human oral; feature: human-associated habitat; material: dental | place: China | collected 2048 ...
AGACGTCACCGGTGCCAGCCTCGCCCTTCGAGCGAATCATAGCGGCACCCTCGGTGATGCGGCGCAGCGCCTCACCCAGGTTGGTAGCACCACACACGAAAGGAACCTTGAACTGGTGCTTATCAATGTGGTTCACGTAGTCAGCGGGAGAAAGAACCTCAGACTCGTCAATGTAGTCGACCTTCAGGGTCTCCAGAATCTGAGCCTCAACGAAGTGGCCGATGCGTGCCTTCGCCATGACCGGGATCGAAACAGCATCAATGATGCCCTCAATCATGTCCGGGTCAGACATACGAGCCACGCCGCCCTGCGCACGAATATCCGCGGGAACGCGCTCGAGAGCCATGACGGCAACAGCGCCAGCATCTTCAGCGATCTTAGCCTGTTCGGGGGTGACGACGTCCATGATGACGCCGCCCTTGAGCATGTCGGCCAGGCCGCGCTTAACAAGCGGGCTGCCGGTTACGGTGTTGTTATCAGTCATGACCTTATCTTCTCACGTTCTGAGTGTTCGCGCGCACTCACGGAGGCGGATTTTCTGTTCTCTGACACAGTACGACCCCAAGTTCACGTCAGAACGACACAAATCGTAAAGAAAGGTACCCGCACCCACGGATTAGACAACCCCTGCCAGTGAGCGCAGGGAATACAACCGCGGGTATACTCTTTAACCCAGTAGAACCCTGCACACGGGCACCGCGGGTAGGCGCTCACCACGTCGTATACGCCACCCCGAAGAACGCCACCTTGAACAAGAGCTCGCAGGGCGCCATCAACACATTTCCGCCATCAACACATTTCACAGACCATGTAGCGCACCAGGAACTGCGCCCGGGCACGCCCATATCAGCGCCCGAGCGTCCAGTACCCCTGTGCCCAAGAAAAGGAACAGCATGCTCGAAGTCGTTATCGCACTATCCCTCGCTGTCCTCGTCGGCAGCGCAATCGCACACAAAACGCGGATCACCCCCGCCATTGTGCTGATTTTCATTGGCCTGGCTATCGGCATCATGCCCGCCCACGAACTGCACGAAGTTCAGAGTATTGGCCTGCCGCCGCACGTCATCCTCGAAATCTTCCTGCCCATCATGCCCTTCTGGGAAGCCCGCCACACCTCATGGCGTGAGGCACGCAACCGCATCCGCGGCATTATCCTCACCGGAACCCTGCTGGTCATCGTGACCGCCTTCGGTGTCGCCGGGATTCTGCACGAGCTCATCGGCGTGAGCGCCTGGGGTGCGGCACTGCTCATCGGTGTGGCGCTCGCGCCCACCGACGCGGTCGCCGTCGCAACCCTCAACGGTAAGCTGCCCAAGTCTGCTATCACCACCCTCAAGGCGGAGGCGCTCATCAACGACGGCACGACCCTCGTGCTCCTCGCCCTCGCCCTGCAGGTAGCCGCCGGTCAGGAACTCGCCCTCGGTCACGCGAGTGGCATGTTCGTCTTCTCCTTCCTCATCGGTATTCTGGTCGGTCTGGCAGTCGGTTGGGTAGCCAACAAGATTCGTGCCCACATCGACAACCCGATGTGGTTCACCTGCTTCATGCTGACCGTGCCCTTCATCGCGTTCCTGCTCGCGGAGAAGATCGAGCCTTTCCCCGACATGAAGGGCTCCGGCGTGGTTGCTGTCGTGATCGCGGCATTCTTCCTCACCTACTACAGCCCGGACACTATCAAGCCGCAGAACCGCACCTACGGCCTGCCCACCTGGGCGTTCGTCACCTTCGTCATGAACGCCGTGCTGTTCGTCATGGTCGGTGTGCAGCTGCCCACCGCCGTGGAACGTATGGGTGTCACCATTAACCTGTACGGCACCACCTGGAGCTACGGCCTGCTCGTTGTGCTGGTCGCCTGGATTGCCTGCGTTGCCATTCGTTACGTATTCCTGAACGCCTCCATTTTCACGATTCGACTGCTCGACCGCAGCGAAAAGCAGCGCTCCCTGCGCACCACCCACCGCGGCCGCGTCGTATCCACCATGGCGGGTCTGCGCGGCGGCGTGTCCCTGGCGGTGGCGCTGTCCATCCCGGCGAGTGTTGAATACCGCGACTTCGTGATCTTCGTGGTGTCCGGTGTGGTGCTGTGCTCCATGGTCGTGCAGGGCATGCTGCTGCCCGCCGTGATCCGCTGGGCGAACCTGCCGGTCGACAACAGCGAAGAAGAAGAGATGAACGAAGCGGTCCGCACTATGATTGCTGAGTCCTTCGACTCTATCCAGGAGATTGGTGTACGTATCAACGCCCCGCAGGAAGTCATCGACCGCATCGCTGAAGAGTACATGTTCCACATGAGTATGTACCGCAACCTGCACACCCTGCACATGCACGGCGAGGACACCCCCGAGAACGTGCTGAAGGTGATCGAATCGCTCGAAAAGGAAAAGGAACTGCGCCTGGGCGTGCTCGAAGTTCAGCGCGACGTTCTCAAGCGTCTGCGCGACGAAGGCAGAATCGACACGAACGTACTGCACCAGATCCAGGAACGCCTGGACATTGAGGTGATGCGCGTGCTCGGCCCGATTGAGCTCGAATAGTTCACGCTCTTACGTGCGATATGCGCAATATGTATGAGGCGAGGCGTCCCACCCCGAACAGCGGGGGAGGGGCGCCTCGTCACTTTTATGTCTAAACCTCTAGACCCACCACTACCTGGAGACGGTACAATACACTAGCCCGTTTTTCGCGCGGATCGTGCTTTTTGCCACGTCAATCACCGCGCACCGGACACAACACAGACTAGAACCACAGGAACCTATGACGTCCCACCAGACTGAAAACACCGCGCCCAAAAACGGCGCACCCAACAATGCTGCACCCGCTGCAGGACACGGCCCTCAGGGTCCTCATGGCGTAAGCGAAGACCCGCAGAACATCTACCTGCTCAAAGACGCCCCCATCCTCAAGGCGCTCCTCTCCCTCGGCGTGCCCATGGCACTGGGCCTCGCCATCACCAGCATCTACAACGTGGTGAACTCCTACTTCGTCGGCCACTACGGCAGCGTCGAAGAGCTCGCCGCCACCGGCTACGGCGTGCCCGTCTTCGGCGTCATCATGGCAATTGCGGGCCTGTTCGGTCTGGGCGCCTCCACCCTCGCCTCCCGCAAGCTTGGCGAAGGCCAGCCCGCCCACGAAATCCACCGCGTCACCTCCTTCGCGCTCTACTCGGCACTCGGTGTAGGCACTATCGCCGCCATTATCGGCTTCATCCTCGCCGACCCGATTACCGGCATCATGGGCGCCTCCGGCGGCTCCTACGAGCCGACCCGCATCTACGTGCACCTCATGTTCCTCGGAGCGCCCCTCGCCATTGGCATGTTCACCCTCGAACAGCTGGTCCGTTCCGAGGGCTACGCCAAGCAGTCCATGTACGGCATTATTGTCGGCACCGTCGTCACCTGCATCTTCGACGTGCTGTTCATTGCCATCATGGGCATGGGTATTGCCGGTTCCGGCTGGGCGATGCTACTGGCCAACGGTGCGTCCATGCTGTACTACCTGCTGTTCCTGATGCGTCAGAGCGAGAACTTCTCCGCGAACATCCGCGACTTCTCCCTCGACCCCGCCATCATTAAGCCCGTGGTTGCGGTCGGTGCCGCTGAGCTCATTCAGAGCCTGAACCTGATCTTCGCCGCCCTGCTGCTGAACAACCTCGCCGCCTCCTACGGTGATGACACCGTGGCGGCGTTTGGCCTGGCAATGCGCCTGAACATGGTGCCCGAAATGCTGTGTATGGGCCTGTGCATGGGCGGTATCCCGCTGTACGCCTACGCGTACGGTGCCCGCAACGGCGCCCGCGTGAAGCAGGCGCTGCGCACCGCAACGATCCTGTCGGTTATTACCTCCGCGGCCATCACCATTCCGGTGCTGATTTTCCGCCGCGAACTGCTCGCCGTGGTTGGCGATGAGCGCCTGGTCTCCACCGGTGAAGAGGTCCTGGTCGCGCTGATGCTCGCTGCCGTGTTCAACGCGGTCAGCATCGTGTTTGTGTCCTGGTTCCAGGCGGCCGGTAAGGGCGGCCCGGCAATGCTGATGACCCTCGGCATTGCGCTGCTGTTCTTCCCCGCCGTGTACTTCGGCAACATGTGGTTCGGCTTTAAGGGCCTGACCTGGGCGTTCCCCTTCACCCAGGTGCTCGCCTGCGCGCTGGGCCTGGTGCTGTTCCTCGCTACGGGCGGCTCAAAGGTGCCCCCGGCTGAGCCTGAGGTTGAAGCTGAAGGTTCTGAGGGATTTGACGCTCAGGCTACCGCTGCACAGCCCGAACAGAAGGCATAGCCCTCGGTCTGCAAAAACATAGTAAAAGCCCCGGACTCCCACCAAGGGAGCTGGGGCTTTTACGTTGGTTTCTACGCTAGTGGATGCGCTAGTTCTTCCACCAGGAATCAAAAATCGTCACCGGGGTAGTGCGCTTATGGCGGCTACGCAGGTAAATCTGCTCCAGCTTCAGCGCTGCCGCCTCGTCGATTTCCTTACCCTCCAGGTAGTCGTCAATCTGCGGGTAAGTCAGACCCAGCTCATCCTCATCGGTACGGCCGGGCACGCCGTCCAGCAGGTCAGCAGTCGGCGGCTTAGCCCACAGACGCTCAGACGCACCCAAAACACGCAGCAGCAACTGGTTCTGGCGCTTATTCAGGCCGTACAGCGGCAGCAGGTCCGCGCCGCCGTCACCGAACTTCGTGAAGAAGCCGGTAATGGACTCCGCCGCGTGGTCGGTACCGACCACCAGGTAGCCGGGGTCACCAGCAATCGCATACTGGGCGATCATGCGGGCGCGCGCCTTCACGTTGCCCTTGTTGAAGTCGCTAATCTGCTTGCCGGTCGCGGCAGTGTAGGCGCTGTCGAAACCGTCCACGGCTTCGGCAATGTTGAAGGTCAGGGAGCGGGTGGGCTGGATGAAACGCAGCGCCTCCTGCGCGTCCTCTTCGTCGTGCTGCACACGGTAGGGCAGGCGCACCGCCACGAACTCGGTGGTGCGGCCGCGTTCGTTGAGGCGGTCCACCGCCAGCTGGCAGAGGCGACCCGCCAGGGTGGAGTCGATGCCGCCGCTGATGCCCAGTACCAGGCCGCGGCTTCCGGTGGCTTCCAGGTAGTCGCAGATGAACTGGATGCGGCGCTCCACTTCTTCGCGTGCCTGCTCTTCGGTCATGTTGGGCTTGACGCCCATTTCACGGATGATCTGTGCCTGTAATTCACGCATGACTTAAGTGTACGCTCCACCTTATAGCCCGTGCGGTGAACCGCCGAGGGAGGCGAGGTAGTGTTCCACACGGTGCGTTCAGACCCGCCCGCGCTAACTAGCCCACCTCGGGCAGGGTGAGGCAAGCAAATACCCCCGGCAGACGCGTACAGCATCCGCCGGGGGTATTTAGCTAGAATGAGAATGGCGTCAAAAAATAAATTACATCCCTAATAGTATTAAATCATTTTAGGTGTATTAATTTTTTCGACGATCTTCCTTGCGGGAGATTTTTTCGATTGACGCCTCTATATTATTTTTTTTATAGTTAAGCCACCAAAGGCTAAACATCCCGCTAATAGTATTTTTGCCAATATCGACAATACTTGGAAGTCCTTGGTCTTTGAGGGATTTTTCAATCTCTTCTTGTGAATAACCCTGTTCTTTCATGATTTCAACAAGGCTACTAGCCTTAGCGTAAGGTCCAGAGACCATTGGGTGGTGATCAATCTTGTTCTGTATGTCAACAAGCTCGTCGTAGAGGGCTTCTTTATTTTTTGCCATGAGTATCAACGCCCCATGCAGTCGTGGTTACCAGAACCAAGGGCAAGATGCCCCAACGAAGATTGGAAAAAATATTAGACATAATTTCCTCCTAATAATAAGTTGAAAAATTAACCATGTGTTGTGGTTCATAGAGTAGCAGATTTTGGGTGAGTTAAACCAGGAAAACACTGTTGAAAATATCACATATTTGCACTGTATTGAAATATGTTTGATTTTGTGCTTTTCTATGGTTTTCATAAAATATTTTCATAAAAATTTCTTGGGTTTATGTGGGTTTAAGGGCTTGTGGTGTTTACCGGGGGTATTTCTTTCGAAGGAATATCAGCGGCTTAGATGTTCAAAGACGCTCTCATAGCGGTCAACGAAGTCCGCCGCCGCGTTCAGAAGCTCCTCCTGATTGGGGGCATCCTGGATAGCTGACAGCGTCTCATCCTCGCCGTTCTGAACCTGTAACTCACGCATAAGTTAAGTCTACGCCGCAGACATAACAGCCCACAGAAAAGGCCGTGCCGGGGCAGAAAACTCCACTCCGACACGGCCCTCACATCCGCATCCGACTAGCGGTTATTCAGCACACGCACGTTATAGCGGTGCAAGAACGCCGCCATCGCGCCACGCTCAATCGGCTGAACCGGACGGAACGAACCATCAGCCCAACCCGTCGTAATACGCTGCTCAGCCAACCACGAAATCTCACGGTAGAACTGGCTACCGGCCGACACGTCACTAAACGGCGACACCGCAGGAGCCGAATACGCCGGCGAACCCGCCATACGGTAGAAGAACGCCGCCATAGCGTCACGGTTCACCGCAGCATTCGGACGGAACGTACCATCCGACCAGCCGGTCGTAATACCGCGGGCGCGCATCCACTCAATCTCCTTGTAGAACGGGTGGTCACGCGGCACATCCTTAAAGCTCGGAGTGCTCGGTGCAGTGAACTGTGGCGAACCCGCCATACGGTAGAAGAACGCCGCCATCGCGCCGCGCTCCACCGAACCGTTCGGGCGGAACGTGCCGTCCGGGTAGCCGGTCGTAATACGACGCTGAGCCAGCCAGTTAATGTCATTCACGAACGGGTAATCCGCCGGAACATCCTTGAAGTGTGCGCTCGCGGCGGTAGCCTCAGAGTTCGACGAGACACGCAGAACCTGCGCACGCTCACCCGCAGCACCGTTCGTACCGGACAGGTCGCCGGTCGCGTTGTGCATGTGCAGGAACAGCGCAGAAACGTTCTTCGCGTCGCCGTTACGGTGCGCCACCAGCTGCGTGGAGGGCGCATCCACGAACAGGTTCGGAACGCCCGCCGACTCGCCGCTGAACCACAGCTTCGGCGCCGCATAGTTGAACACCACCGAATCAGTCGTATCAACCACGGTCGTAGCGGAGAACGCGCTCGAAGTGGTCACCGAGTACGAAATCTCGGTGGATTCGGCGTTCGGGTCCAGACCCAGAACGCTCAGCGGAACAGTCATCACCAGGGTGTTCGAATCCATGATGTTGGTGTCCGTATCACCCCAGGTGCCGTTCAGCGGGTACAGGGCGTTCTCAATCGCCACCCACTTACCGTTGCTGCGCTTAGAAACCTTCACCAGCGGGTAGTCCAGGCCCTTCTCACGCACCGTCTGCAGACGGTAGTCGCTCGTGCCGTCCTTGTTGGTATCAACGAACACGTAGTAGGTGCCGCGCGGGGTCACCTCCTGCCAGTTACCCCAGGTGGAAATACCGAAGGACAGGCGCGCGTCGGAGGTGTCCGCACCCGCAGCCTTCAACTCCGCCACGTTCGAGGCGGCACCCACGTACTGCAGGTCCATGCGGGAATCCGAACCTACACCCAGCTTCGCGGTCGGGATGCGCGGGCTCGAAGCGCCCAGCTCAAAGGCACCCAGCAGGGAGCGGTAACCGCCCTGATCCACTGCGGTACCCTGCAGGGTCAGGGGCTGCTCGGTCGCGCCGGAACCCTCCGCGTCGAAGGCGATATCGGAGCCAGCCACACGCATCGCGGAGACCGGCTTCGGTGCCACGTGCAGGGGCATGCGCAGGGTCTTCACCGCAGCCGAGGAGTCAGCATCGGTCAGGATTAGGCGGCCCGAAGCGCTCGCAATGAACTGGCGGGCACCCGAAATGGTCACCGTACCGGTTGAGTAGTTCACCGAATCCTGGGTCGGGTACATGGACGGGTCGCGGGTCTTTTCCAGCTTCGACGGGTCAATGCGCACGGTCACGGTGAACGTTGCCTTCTTGCCGGCACCCACAGACACGGACTGCGGGTAGGAGAACTCCACACCCGGGATGCTCGTGCTGCCCTCATAGTTCAGGGTGTAGGTGTGCGCCACCGAGTCGGTGTTCTCGACGCTTACGCGGTGCTGCAGGGTCTGCACGCCGGCGTTCGGGGTGTACTCGAGCACGCCGAAAGTGTCAGAAACCTGTTCGGGGCGTGCCGCGTTGAACAGCATGACGCGGTCAGCCACCGCCGCACGCGTGTTAATGCGGCCGGTACCCACACGATCCACCGCGTAGGGGTTGCCCCAGGCGTCCTGCATGTGGTGGTCGGCGGTGTTCATGATAGCGGTCTTAATCATGCGCGGACCGTACTCCGGGTGCGCCTGCATAATCAGCGCCGCAACACCGGCAACAAAGGGCGTGGACATGGACGTACCGGTCTTCACGCTCGAACCGGTACCGCTACCAACCTCGATGGAGGAAATGTTCGTGCCCGGTGCCGCAACATCTGGCTTGGTGATGCCGTGCGAACCGTGCAGACCACGCGCGGTGGAGGTGTTCGCCTGATCCAGCTTGCCGTTGGGCACGCGAATCGAGTCGCGCAGGTTCTCGCCGAGCTGCAGGGTCAGCTCACCCGAATCAATCTGCGCGGAAAGGCGGTCCACCTGGCTCTTTGCCAGGCGCACGCCCGGAATGGAGGAGTTACCGCCGATAGCGGTGTCACCGACCTCAGTGTTCGAGGTGAGCACCACGCCGGTTGCGCCCGCCGCTTGCAGGTTGTCGAAGCGCACCTTCGAACCGCACGGTGCGGAGCCGTCAGCGTCTGCCCAGTCGATGAGAGCCCACTTGCCCTTCAGAGCGGCGGCTTCCTCTTCGGTGAATGCTTCGCAGCCGTAGCGGTTGCGGGAGGCGGCACGCACCACGGTGCCGCGCAGTTGCTCCTCGGTCGCCTTTGCGTAGTCGAAGTTCACCGAGTAGTCGCCGTAGGTGTCTGCCTCGTTCGCGGGGGCGAGAATCTTCACGCGGTCCACCAGCTGGGTTGAGCCGATGGAGTTCGCCACGGTCAGGCCGTAGGCGCTGGTGCCGGGGCCGCCCGAGTTGGAGTAGGTGTCGCCCACGGCGTTGTAGTTGTTGGCGTTACCCGCCGCAACCACGGAGAGGATGCCCTCGCGGTAGAGGGAGCCGACCGCGTAGTTTACGGTCTCATCGAATACGCCGAACTCGTTGCCGAGCGATAGGTTTGCGATGTCGGCGCGGTCGGAGAAGTCGCCGTCGTCGTTGGGGTCGAGCACGCGGTCTAGGCCCTTGGGGACGAACGCGGTGGTGCCCTTACAACCGAAGATGCGCAGGCCAATCAGCTGGGCGTCCGGTGCGGAGCCGGGGCCGATTTTCATGTCCTTGAGCTGCTCTTCGGTGAGCTTGGAGTAGTCGCCGTGGAAGGTCGAGCCGTCCGCGTTCACGCCGTAGCCTGCCGCGGTGCCCGCCACGTGGCTGCCGTGGCCGCCGCAGTCGAGCGGGTTAGCGTCCGGGTGCGGGGTGGAGGTTTCCTTCTTGGCGGAGTTGTAGTCGTCACCGACCAGGTCGTAGCCGCCGAGGAACTTCTTCGGATCGTAGCTGCCCTCAGGAATCGTGTCGGATGCCTTCGCCTTCTCGAAGGCTTCCTGCGTGCCGGGGCCACCCAAATCGGCGTGAGTGTAGTCGATACCGGTATCGAGCACGACAATCTTCACGCCCTTGCCGGTGTAGCCGGTGGAGGCGGGGTTCGCCGGGCTCTTCGCCCACACGGAGAGCGTGTCGGTATCGAGGAGGGTGCCGCTGTTCTGCGGTGCCATGTCCTCAATGATGCTGATGCGTTCCACATCGTCGCGGTTTGCGAGCGCACGAATCTGCTCGACGTTACCGTAGAGTGCCACGCCGCGCATCGTGTTGTGGGTGGTGTACAGGACCTGCGCGCCGGATTCCTTCGCCGCGGAGGCGCCCTGCTGCTGCACGCTGGCGCGAATCGCCTGCACCTGTGCTTGCGCGTTGACGGGTGCCTGCGCGCGGGAGCGGACAGCGTCCGGCTGGGTCTGGGCGTACGCACCCTGACCCTTGAATCGGACGAACACGGCGCGTTCGCCGGTGGCGCCGTCCAGGCTGGGGGAGAGAACTTCGTTGTTGTTCTCGCCGGTGCCGGTGTTCTGGTGGGGTGCGTCCCGGTCTGCGCCGCGTACTACGCCCGGTGCCGCGTAGGCGGCGGTACCGAACGGCAGGGCGGTCAGCCCGAGGGTGAGCCCCAGAGTGAGTGCGCCGCAGCTACGTGCCAGCTGCTTGAGGCGGCCCGGCTGTGTGTGCCGGGTGGCTCGCGCGGGGGTAGCTTCAGGGAAGGTTGCCACTGAATGCTCCTTGATTCTTTTATTGATGGGTGTGTTTCTTAGCGGGTTCTTCACTGTGGGTTCTGCACGGAGGGTTCTGCACCGAGAGTGCTTCGGTGCGTCCGCACTGCGTCTCCAGTATGTCTACAGCGTGTCTGCGGTGCGCCTCCGGCGTGTCCGTATGGCGTGTCCGTGCGGCGTGAACGTCAAGGTTCATGCCGCCTGGTGAAGAAACCTTCATTTATTGTCTCAACGATTCTTTATATAACCTAGTCAGACTCGTATTACGGAACATTACGCGTCAATAGAAAGCACCCAACCACAAAAAAGGGAGCCGCACCGCCGCAGATAAACTGGCAACGGTACGGCTCCCTCGGTAGAACTTTGAGGTAAGCACCTACAACGGTAGAACCTTACGAACCCTTAGATTTCAGGGCTTTCCTTCAGCACACCCGTGCTGTAGCGGTACACGAACGCCGCCATAGCGTCGCGGTGCACCGGCTCCACGGGACGGAACGAACCATCGGGCCAACCGGTGGTCACGCCCTGCTCAGCCAGCCACGAAATCTCGCGGTAGAACTGCTTGTCGGTCGGAACGTCCGTGAAACGAGCCTGCGCGGGGGCAGTGTACTCGGGCGAACCCGCGTAACGGTAGAAGAACGCCGCCATCGCGTCACGGTTCACCGAACCCTCCGGACGGTACGTACCATCGGGCCAGCCGGTCGTGATGCCCTGAGCCTTCATCCACTCGATCTCCTTGTAGTAGGGGTGGTTGAGCGGAACATCCGAGAAGCTCGGGGTGGACGGTGCGGTGTACTGCGGCGAGCCGCTCATACGGTAGAAGTACGCAGCCATGGTTGCGCGGTCCATGTTGTTCAGCGGGCGGAAGGTGCCGTCCTGGTAGCCGCGGTCAATCTGACGGGCAGCAATCCACGTGATTTCACGGTAGAACTGGTTATCCGCCGGAACGTCGGTGAATCGTGCATCCTGGATGGTGCGAGCCACCTTCACGACCTGCGCACGGTCGCCAGCGGCAACACCGTTAGCGGTCTTACGGCCGCTCAGGTCACCGGTCGCGTTGTGCATGTGCAGGAACAGAGCCTGACGCTCCTTGTTGTTGTTCTTGCGGTGAACGGTCAGCTGACCGCCGTCACGGTCCACGAACAGGCCGGGCACGCCCGACTCCTCACCGGTGAACCAAACACCGGGCTTGAAGGGGGAGTACTCGATAGCCGAGGTGGTGTCCACGTAGGGGTTGCCATCGTTGTACCAGGTGTCGGTCTGCACCGTGTACTTGATGGTCTGAGCCTTCTCAGCGGTCAGGCCCAGGTCCTTCAACGGCACACCCAGAATCATGGTGTTGGTGTCCATGACGTTAGTGTCGGTGTCGCCCCAGGCGCTGTTGAGCGGGTAGCGAGCCACCACGGTGGATGCGTTACCGGAGATGGACCAGACCTTCACCAGCGGGTAGTCCAGACCCTTCTCGCGGGTTACTTCCAGAACGTAATCTGCGGTGGAGTCGTTGTTCGTATCAATCTGCACCTGTACCTGACGGCCCCAGTGCATGCTATCCCAGGTGCCCCAGGTCGAAATACCGAAGAACAGAGAACCATCGTTCGGGTTCTTGCCGGCAGCCTTCAACGCCGGAGCGTCCGAGGCGGCACCCACATACTGCAGGTCAACAGCCTGGTTCGACGGCAGCTTCAGCTGACCGGACGGAATACGGTCACTGACCGCACCCAGCTCAAACGCACCCAGAAGCGAACGGTAACCACCCTGGTTCAGGGTCGTACCGCGCAGAGTCACCGTGGACTCCTTATCGGCAATGCCCTTGTAATCAATACGGGACGCATCAACACGCATCTTCGAGACGGGCTTCGGTGCTACGTGAATCGACTGGCGGATCGCCTCGCGGCCATTCTCAGAGAAAATCAGGCGACCAGAAGCGCTCGCAATGTACTGGCGCTTACCGGCAGCCAGAGTCTTACCGCTCGTCCAGTCCTGAGCAACCTGGTCGGCGCTCATCGCCGGGTCCATGGTCTTCTCCAGCTTGGACGGGTCAATACGCACGGTCACGGTCACGTTCTTACGCTCACCGGCACCCACGCTCACCTGCTGCGGGTAGGAGTACTCCACACCCGGGATGGTCGTGCTTGCCTCGTAGTTCAGAGTGTAGGTGTGAGCCTGCGAATCGGTGTTGTCCAGAACGATTTCACGCTGAACAGTCTGAATACCCGAATCGGGGGTGTACTCCAGCACACCAAACGCGGACGAAACCCGCTCGGGGGTCTTCGCATCGTACGCGATAACCTTGGTATCCACGGCGGCGCGAGCATTCACCATGCCCGTACCCACACGATCCACCGCGTACTGCGCACCCTGCTCATTCTTAATCGGGGTGGACGCGCCGTTCATCAGCGCAGCCTTAATCATCTGCGGGTTGTAATCCTGATGCGCCTGCATCACCAGAGCGGCAACACCGGCAACATGCGGGGTCGCCATGGAGGTACCGGTGAAGGAAACACCCTTATTACCCATACCCACAGCGGCAGACACAATCTCAGTACCCGGTGCCGCAAGGTCAGGCTTAATGAAGCCGTCAGAACCGTGCTGACCGCGAGCGCTCGAAGAATTCAGGTCAAAAGCGTGCGAGTGGGAGCTACGACCCGAAGCCTTGTAGTCCAGGTTCATCTCAACGGTCACCGGACCGGCAGCCAGAGCCTTCTCCAGGTCCTTCGTCGAAGAAGCAGTCAGACGCAGACCCGGAATAGTCGCATTACCACCAATGCCGATGGTGTAACGCTCAGCCTTACCGGCCATCACCACGCCAACACCGCCAGCAGCCTGAACGTTATCGAAACGCACCTTCGAACCGCACGGGAACGACAAATCGTCCTTATCCCAGTCGAAGTAAACCCACTTACCCTTCAGAGCCTTCGCCTCTTCAGCGGTGAACGCCTCGCAAGCGTAACGGTTACGTTCCGGCGCGGCAACAACCTCGCCGCGCAGCTGATCAGCGGTCGCCTTCGAATAATCGAAGTTCACCGAATAATCACCCTGCAACCACTCCAAACCAGTCTTCGTGGTCACGCGGACACGGTCAATCGGCTGAGTCGAACCGTAGGCGTTCGCCACCGACAGTGCGGCAGCCGCATTCGCGGGGCTACCCGAATCAGAGTAGGTGTCACCCACACCGTTGTAGTTATTGGCGTTACCGGCAGCGGCGACAGTGAACACACCCTGGCGCGCCATCGTATTAATCATGTACGACTCAGGGTCGTCAGCCGGGGCGAACTCGCCACCGAGCGACAGGTTCACAATGTCGGCGCGGTCAGAGAAATCACCGTCACCATTCGGGTCCATCACGGTATCAAGCGCCTTCATCACAACACTCGAATTGCCGTAGCAACCGAACACGCGAATCGCCAAAATCTGAGCCTCAGGAGCAGTACCGGGGCCAATGGACATGCCCTTCAGCTGCTCCTCCGTCAGGTTCTTGTAATCGCCACGGTAAGTCGTACCGTTCGCCGTCACACCATAACCGGCGGCAGTACCCGCCACGTGCGTGCCGTGACCGCCAGAACCGAAACCATCCGGGCGGCAATCCAGCGGGTTATTATCCGGCTGCGGAGTCGACTTCTCAGCCACCGACGCATTGTAGTCATCACCGACCAGGTCAATGCCGCCAATGAACTTATTACGATCAATCAGACCCGAATCAGCGGACGGAAGCTCCGTCATCGCCTTAGCCTTCAGGTACGAATCCACCGTACCCGGGCCACCAAAATCAGCGTGCGTATAGTCAACACCGGAGTCAACAACCGCAATCTTCACGCCCTTACCCGTGTACCCCGTATTCTCACGAGTCCACGTAGCAAGAGTCTTCGTATCAATCTCGCTACCGGAGTTCATGCGCTCCTTCGCGATAATCGGCGAAATACGCTCCACATCCGGGCGCTCCGCCAACGCGCGAATCTGCGCAGCGTCACCAGTAATCGCCGCACCACGCATCGCATTATGCGTGGTGTACATCAGCTTCGAACCAGAAGCAGCCGCCACAGACTGAGCCTGCGACTGCACCTGGGCTGCAATAGCCTGCACCTGCGCCTGACGGTTCGCCGGCGCCTCCTTACGTGCCAGAACAGCCGCGGACTGGGTCTGCTCATACGCACCCTTGCCCTTGAACTGCACGTACACGGTGATCTGGCCTTCAGCCTTCTGCAGACCCGGGCTGATACGCGAAGCAGCGTTACCGGATGCGCTCGCAGTATTTCCTTCGACCTGCTGGGGGCTCTGAGCGTGAGCTGCAGAGAAAGTGGCGGGAACGCCGAGAGTCAGGGCAAGAGCCGCACTCAAACCGGTCGCACCGACAGCCTTCATTCTGCGGCGTGGCGCATGAGGCGTTGTCATGGAATCCTCCTTCGGATTATCTGTTTTTCGGTAATGCTGTGTGCTCTGTGGTTGTATATCGGTGATGTGCGGAGGCGGCCCCACCGGCAGACGACGAGTGAGTGCGTCCGCCGGTGAAACCGCCACCAAAACTTGAGAGGTCCCGGGATTTTAAGCCCTGGAGCCTGCCGGTTCCGGGCGCCCCTCCCACCCCATGCAGGGGGCAGGAGGGGACCCGAACTGTTCGCTAACGGTTCACTACCGTCTAGCGGCCGGTCTGGTTAGCAACCTTCTCGGTGTAGCGGTAGATGAACGCCGCCATCGCATCGCGGGCAATGGGGGTTACCGGGCGGTAGGTGCCGTCCGGCCAGCCGGTGCTGATGCCCTTCGAAGCCAGCCACGTGATTTCACGGTAGAACTGGTTATCGGTAGACACGTCACTGAAGTGGCTGGTCGCGGGCAGATCCACGCGCGGGGAACCTGCCGCACGGTAGAAGAACGCAGCCATGGCGTCACGGTTCACCGGTGCGGAGGGGCGGAACGTGCCGTCCGAGTAGCCGGTGGTGATGCCCTGAGCCTTCATCCACTCAATCTCCTTGTAGAAGGGGTGCGTGGTGGGCACATCCTTGAAGCTCGGAGTGGAGGGGGCGGTGAACTGCGGGGAACCCTGCATGCGGTAGAAGAACGCCGCCATTGCGCCACGTTCCACGGACTCCAGCGGGCGGTAGGTGCCGTCCGGGTAGCCGGTGGTGATGCCGCGCTGAGCCAACCAAGAAATCTCGGTGTAGAACTGGTCGGTGTTCTTCACATCGGTGAAGCGGGACGGAGTGATGTACTCGCTCTGCTGCTCCTTGATGTTCAGTACCTCGGCGCGGTTGCCCTTGGCGCCGTTGGTGCCGGAGAGGTCGCCGGTGCCGTTGTGCAGGTGCAGCAGCAGTGCCTTAGCGGGTGCGCCGGATTCGCCGAGTGCGGGGATCGCGTCAGCGGAGCGGTGCGCCATCAGGGTGGTAGTGGAGGCATCCGGGTGGAGGCCAGCCACGGCGGAGGAGTCGCCGCTGAACCACAGCTTGGGGCTGAAGGGGCGGTACTTAATCCAGCCGGTTTCGCTGACGTTACCCCACTCGTACTGGGTGGTTGCGCTGACTCGGTACTGGATGTCCGGGTTGTTTGCGCTAGTCAGGCCCAGGTCCTTGAGGGGCGCACCCATGATGAGGGTGTTGGTGTCCATCATGTTGGTGTCCACATCACCCCAGGCGCCGTTGAGCGGGTAGTAGGCGAGCTCAACGAGGTTGCCGTTCTTGTAGCCGTAGAGGCGAACCAGCGGGTAGTCCAGGCCCTTAGCGCGGTCGGTGACCAGCTTGTAGTCGGCACGGTTGTTGCCGTCGGTGTCGATTTCTACGGTGAAGGTGTTCTCGTAGGAGACAACATCCCAGTTCGCCCAGGTGGAGATACCGAAGCGCAGGGTGCCGTCATCGGCGTTGCCGCCGGCAGCCTTCAGCGCGGGCGCATCCGAGGAAGCACCAACGTACTGCAGGTTAGCCTTAACGTTGCTGTTCAGCGACAGCGAGGTGGGAGCTACACGGTCCACGCTCGCACCGTACTCGAAAGCACCAAGCAGGGAGCGGTAGCCGCCCTGGTTGACCTCAGTGCCGCGCAGCGAAATCTGGGACTTGGTCCAGCCGGTGTCTGCCTTCTGTGCCTCGTCGCTAGAGGGCTTCTGGGTGAAGGTGACAGTGTCTTCGGCAGCGTGCATGGTGCTCACGGGCTTGGGTGCCACGTGGATGGGCAGGCGCAGTGCCTTGGTGCCGTCTTCAGTGAGGACGAGTCGGCCGGATGCGCTCGCAATGTACTGACGGTACTGTGCGGGAACGGTTTCGTTGCCGGTGTAGTAGTCAGTTGCGTTCTGGGTTGCGTCCATTGCCGCGTCGCGGGTCTTCTCCAGCTTGGACGGGTCGATGCGCACGCTCAGTTCGAACTTCTTCGTCTCACCGGGTGCGAGGGTGACCGAGGAAGGGAAGGAATATTCCACGCCGGGAATATTAGTGCTTTCAGCGTAGGACAGGGCGTAGGTATGCGCCACGGAATCGGTGTTCTCGACGGTCACCTCGCGGGTGAGGGTCTGAACGCCAGCATCCGGTGCGTACTCGAGCACGCCGAAGCTCAGGGACACGGTACCGCTCTTGTCGGCGTTGTAGACGAGGGACTTCGACTGCACGGCAGCGAGGGTGTCGACTCGTCCAGCGCCCACGCGGTCCACCGCGTATGCGGCACCGGATTCGGTGCGCACATCGTGGGTGGCGGTATTCATGAGGGCCGACTTGACCTGTGCGGGGGTGTAGGTCGGGTGGCTCTGCATGACCAGGGCGGCGGAGCCGGTCACGTAGGGTGCCGCCATGGAGGTGCCGCTGAAGGTCACGGAGTTGCTACCGGTCGCCACCGCCGCGGAGGTGATGTACGAGCCGGGTGCCGCAATGTCGGGCTTGGTGTAGCCGTAGCTACCGTGGAAGCCGCGGGCACTCATGGGGTTCAGCTGATCCAGCTTGTCGGTGTCTACGCGCAGGGAGGACTTCAGGTCGTTGCCGAGGCGCACGGTCAGGGGCTTACCTGCCGCTTCTGCTGCGGTGATCTGTGCGCGCAGGTCCTTAGCGGCGGATGCTGCCAGGCGGAAACCGGGCAGGGTGTCGTTACCGGCAATACCCAGACCGGGTTCTTCGTCATTGCCTGCAAGCAGTACGCCCTTGGCGCCTGCCGCCTCCAGGTTGTCGAAGCGCACCTTGGAGCCGCAGGCGAGTTCACCGTCATCTTTAGCCCAGTCGATGAGCACCCACTTGCCCTTTACAGCTGCCGCTTCGTCGGCGCTGAGGGCGTTGCAGGCGTAGCGGTTGTTCTCGGAGATTGCGGTGAGTTCGCCGGTGAATTCCTTGCTACCTGCCTGTGCCCAGGGGTAGGAGACGCTGTAATCGCCGCGTACCTTGCGGGTGGTGCCGGTGGCGGGGTCGGTCAGCTCTGCCGCATCGACGGCGCGGGTGGAGCCGTAGGCGTTAGCTACGGTGATTGCGCTGGAGGCGGTGGCGGGGTGACCGGAGTTGGAGTAGGTGTCGCCGCGCAGGCTGTAGTCGTTGGCGTTACCCGCAGAGATTACGGAGAGCACGCCGGCGCGGGTGAGCGCGTCAACGGCGTAGGCTTCGGGGTCGTCCTGCGGGGAGAATTCGCCGCCGAGGGACATGTTGACCACGTTCGCGCGGTCGGAGAAGTCGCCGTCACCGTTGGGGTCAAGGGTGCGGTCGAGCGCCTCAATGACGACGTTGGTGCTGCCGCTGCAACCGAAGACGCGGAAGGTGTAGATTTCAGCCTCGGGGGCGACGCCGGGGCCGATCTTCATGGTCTTGAGCTGCTCTGCGGTGAGCTTGGAGTAGTCGCCGGTGAAGGTGCTACCGTCGGCGTTCACGCCGTAGCCTGCCGCGGTACCCGCCACGTGGGTGCCGTGGCCGCCGGTGGTGCAGTCGAGCGGGTTGCCGTCGGGGGTTGCGGTATTGGTGCCGTCGTAGGCATCACCAACGAGGTCGTAGCCGCCAGCAACCTTGGTGCGGTTGATGAGTCCGGAGTCTGCGGAGGGCAGCTCGGTGAGCTTGGATGCCTTCTCGTAGTCTTCGAGCTTGCCGCTACCGCCGAAGTCGGTGTGGGTGTAGTCGATACCGGAGTCGATGACGGCGATCTTCACGCCCTTGCCGGTGTATCCGCCCGCGCCGGCGGGGTTGGTGGTGCCGGTCCAGGTGGCGAGGGAGCCTGCGTCAACGGCGGCGCCCGCGTTCTGGCGGTACTTGGGCAGGATGGGTGAGATCTTCTCTACGTCGGAGCGGTTGGCGAGTGCCTTGATGGACTCGGCGTCACCGCGCACTGCCACGCCGCGTACTGCGTTGTGGGTGGTGTAGAGGACCTGCGCGCCGGACTGGCTGCTGACCTGCTGTGCCTGGCTCTGCACCTGGGAAGCGATGGCCTGCACCTGCGAGCTGCGGTTGACGGGTGCCTGCGTGCCAGCGAGTACGCCTGCGGGCTGGGTCTGTTCAAAGGCGCCCTTACCCTTGAAGCGGACGAAGGCGGTGACGGTGCCGCTGGCGTTCTTCATGCTTTCGCTGAGTACCTGCTTGACTGCGTCGGGGTCTTCTGCGGCGTGGGCGGTGGTGCCCAGTGCTGCGAGGGGGCTCAGCGCCATGCTGAGGGTGAGTAGCCCGCTGCCGATTCGGCGTCGGTGCGACCGGCCGCGGGGGTTTGGGGAGGCGGTGTGTTGCACGGTGCTCCTTTGCTTGGCTCCCGGGGTGTTTCTGGGAGGCTGGTGTGTTTTTTCTGGTGGGTTCTAGATGAACTTGAACACACTAGATGTGAACTAGGATACACCCCAAAATGGCTTGTGAAGCGTTTATTACTTCTACATGCATCAAATTGTGGACATGTTCGGCCCTTTTCTTTTGCGCGCTTTTCATTTGCACTCGGATTCAGCTTCTTTTCAGGTTCGATTGTTACCGTAAAACTATCTATTGAACATCTATCAAAAATGCTGGGATATGGAGGGTTGAACCATGGTCAAGCAACGCGTTTCCACTGAGGAATCTGTTTTGCTGATGTCGCCCCAGGTTATGTACGGCCGCCCCGGCCCGAGGTTGGAATGCATCCATAGGGGAGAGGTACAGGGCATCCTCACCGAGTACAGCTCATCCGCCTGGCAGATTGGCGATGTGGTAGGCTACGCCCCCATGGAGAAGCTGCGCAAAACCTTCAATGCGAAGAGTTTCTTCACTGATTGGAGCGGCTTCACCTGGTACGTGCTGGGTCCGCTGCTGCGGGTGGTGCTCTGGGCAGCTCTCCTTATCGCGCCGGTGAGCCCAATGCTTCTCTCCCAAGGCCATTGGGGAGTAAGCGAGGAAATAGGGGTGGTGTTCTTGATGGTCATCTTTTTCCCCCGCTGCTACTCGTTGTGGGTTGTGTAGCAATCTGGTTGCTGCTTCTCAGCATAGGAAAGTTTCTGCAGGCGGTTGGGGATGCCGCCAAGTCGATACGTCTGTTTGTTAGGCAGCACAGGATTCAGCAGGATTTTCAATTCCGACTGGTATATGAGTGCACCCCGACCACTGTTAGTTCACCCGCGGTATCACCGCATCACACTGCTGAGGAGGAGTCATGACCGACGATAAGAACCAGCCCCTTGATAATCAGCCCATTTCCCCTCGTCAGCGTGTTTTGAAGGTGTCGCCGCAGGTTATTTACGGTCGTCCCGATCCGGATCTGATGCGCATCCACGCGGACGATGTTCAGGGAACTCTCTCCAATGGAGAATCGCCGGAGGAACACGGCGGCGAATTGGTCGGATACAGCCCCGTGCCGGTTCCTGACCGCAAGCCATGCACTGAGCACACACTTTAGACAACACAACAGGCACATAACAGCAGACAAGCATTGGAGGAGGCTGCCGTGGCGGAGCAGAGCGAAGCACCGAAAAACCCTCAGAACCCGACCGAGAAGAGCGATGGTAAGTATCAGCCCCTGTGGGATACGGATCAGCCCGCCCCCGAATACTCGGCCTTACTGCTTCACGGAACGCCGGTTGCCGCGCCGACCGGGGAGATTCCCGAGCCGGTGAAGGAGGTCCTGGCGATACAGAAGGCTCGTTCTGCATCCGCGCCTGCCGATACGGTTACACCCGCCCTGACAGCGCCCAGTCCCGCTGTGCCCGATTCTGCAGCGCCCGCTCTGTCGGTTTCTGCACCTGCGCCGTCTGCGCAGGCCGCGAACTTTTTCCCTTCGGCGACGGGTCACCCGGTGCTGAATCGACCGCTGTATGGTCGCCCGGGTCCCACGATGCGCCGCATGTCCCCCATGGGCACGGATGTTGGCGCATCTGCACGCCAGCAGGTGCCGACCGCTTTTCCTGCCTGGATGGATGAGAAAGTAGTGGGTACTCCGCGACCTATCGGGTATATCTCCGCAACTCCACTTGCGGGCAAGGTGCGCGGATTAGACCTGTGGAAGAAGGCCTGGCCTGAGCTCATCGCCCTCTTCTTCGTGGGTGTGGTGTTTAATCCCCTGACTTATCTTCTGTTGGCTACCGTTACAGGGGACCCTCAGATCGGTGGGTATGTCTTCTACTACTTCTTGATGCTTTCTCTGCTGACGATGGGTCTTCCCATGTTCTTGTGGGGTGGGGCACTGTTTTTTGCGCTAGTCCGAGTTAGCCGAAAGTACCGGGCACTGAAGTGGGAGGCTATGCCGCTTGGGCAGTTCTGGTTCTATCTGGTGTACGACCGTCTGCCCAAGAACGCCGAGGAAATGCAGGCAATCCTGGGTGCGGCCTCTTCGATGTCCTCTACGGCGGCTCCCACCCCTACGCCGCCGAACGCTTCAAACCACACGGATGCATCATAAAAGATTCCTCTGAATACCCCAGCTCCCATAGTGCTGACCCCGGCAGTGTTAACACCTCAGTGTTAGTGCTTGTCCGGGGGTTTTTCTCAGCTTTTATCAGGTAGGTTTCAAGGGAGTGCCCAGCGCACGCTGGTACGGTGGTGCCACTAGGAGTATGTCTGGTGAACGAAGGAGACGACCATGACAGACCGCCCCACTGCAAAGAATGAAGCCGCAAAGAGGGAAACTGCAAAGAATGAAGAGGTGTACCAGCCCCTCTGGGACACCGACCAGTCCGTCCCGGAATACATGTTGCTACTCATGGACCAGCAGCCGTCGACAACAGAAGACGCTGAGCTATATGAAGAATCTGACGACGAAGAGCTAGAACACCCCGACCCCGATTATGAATACGTCTACCCGGGTTCCCCTAAGCGTTACGACTCCGCGCGGAAGGCCTCAGAAGACGAACCCGAAGACTCTCACGACGCCGAGGACACCGGCGACACCGACAATATCGAAGAGCCGGAAGACACCTCAGAAGATACTCACGGATCTCACAAGGACGAGGAGGCGAACCACCCGGTAGCACTCGCCTCCACTGAACAGCCTCAGCAAGAGCAGGCTCAGGCTATGCAGAATCAGGCAACGCACGCCTACGGCGAGTACGTTCGGCTGGAACAGCTCGGTCTGCAACCGGGCGCTATTCTGCCGGTCATCCCGGAGCCTTTCTTCGGCATCCCCGACTCGGAACTTATCGAAATGCGCCTGCTGGACCGCTCGCTTGAATCCTCCGCGCCCATGCAGGCGTGCGCTACCCACCTGAACCCGGTCAAGATTGAGGAGAACCCCACTTCACGAGCAGCCGAGCTGCAACCGGTGGGCTACGTCCCCATCAATAATCCGTTGGCTGGCTCCAACATTGAAGAGATCGAAAGTCAGCGCACCTTCTGGAAGACCGTGCTTATTGTCCTACTGATACTGAACCCGTTTGTGCTGGTTCCTTTGGTGAGTATGTTCGATAGTAGCGCCGGCATGTCGATGCTGCTCTTCTTCATCACTATCGGTCTCGGCTCATTTTTTGTGGTGCCAATCCTGTGGATTGTAGGTATTGTTCAGGCGGTGAAGCATAAGAACCGGCTGAGGGAACTCATCCAGAAAACAAAGACGACACATGCCGAATTCTGGTACTACCTGGTGTACAACCGTCTGCCGGACGACTACACGGGCATCAACGGATACACGAAGAAACAGGGTTTTTTCGATGAGTATGAGGCGCTGAAAAGGCAGGAACGCGCAAAGCTACGCGAGTCTGCAGCACAGCATGAGCCTGCAGCACAGCATGAGCCTGCAGCGCAGCGCGAGCCTGCAGCGCAGCGCGAGCCTGCCGCGCTACATAAGCCCGCCGCGCATCCTGGCTCACCCGGTGTAGAGAAACAGGACTAACCTCGGCCAATCCACACCGTATAACGCCATGCCCCTCCACGCACGTAACACCGTGTGGAGGGGCAGGGCGTCTTTTTCTTGTCATATTCGGGTTTCTTCGCCTGTTATCCGGCGAGGGTTAATATTCCATTTACCTTGCCTTGATAGGGTGAAACCATCACGAGCGCTGCGACCTGGCAGAGCGAGGCGGGCACCCGCCGAAAACGGCAAGTTAGCCTGCCGTCGCACCTCAACAATTAGCTGTATCCACTCATCGATAGATTAAGGAAAAGAACGATGTCCCAGAACCCGAACCCTGAACAGTACAACCAGTACTCCCAGCAGGCACCCTCCTACTCGCAGGCGCCGGGTCAGCAGCCCAACGGTTACGTAGTCTCCTCCAAGGACGACCAGAACATGGCGATGCTCGCGCACCTGGCTTCTGCAATTCTGTCTCTGCTGTCCTTCGCCTCCGCAAGTATTCTCGCGCCGCTGGTCATGTGGTTCATCTACAAGGACAAGCCCGGTTACGGTTTCACTAAGGAAGCATCCCGCCGCGCGTTCAACTTCAACTTCTCCCTGTGGGTCATCAGCATGGCTTCCTGGCTGCTGATTATTCTGACCTTCGGCATCCTGGGCATCATCCTGTGGGTTGTCCCGCTGGTTGTGGCTATCCTGATGGTTATCTTCCACAGCCTGGCTGCTCTGGCCGCAAACCGCGGTGAGCAGTACACCTACCCGATGACCTTCATCGAGATCATCAAGTAGTCTTCATCAGCTCATACCGGTAGCGCCCCCGTCCGAATATCGGATGGGGGCGTCGCCGTGCCCGGTGAGGCTCACCGGCGCCGTACCCGGCACGCCTATTGACTCGTCACACGGGACTTAAAGGGGCGGGCACGGTATCATTAGAAGAGGTGTGCCTACCAGGATCATGAGGCGGTAGGTCGCCGCCGCGCCGTGAAATCCGGTGCGTATCTTCAAGGCTTTCAAGGAGCACAAAAATGTCAGCTGTCGTGATTGTGGGCGCCCAGTGGGGCGATGAGGGTAAGGGTAAGGCAACCGACCTGCTCGGCCCCCGCGTAGACTACGTGGTCAAGCCCAACGGCGGTAACAACGCCGGTCACACCGTGGTGGTGAACGGCCAGAAGTTTGAGCTGAAGCTGCTGCCCGCGGGTATTCTGAGCGATAACGCCGTCCCCGTGATTGGTAACGGCGTGGTTGTTAACCCTGAGGCTCTGTTCGCTGAGATTGACGGCCTTGAGGCCCGCGGCGCTGACACCTCCCGCCTGAAGATTTCCGCTAACGCACACCTGGTCGCACCCTACCACCAGACCATGGACAAGGTGACCGAGCGTTTCCTCGGCAAGCGCGCTATCGGCACCACCGGCCGCGGTATCGGCCCCGCCTACATGGATAAGGTGGGCCGCCTCGGCGTGCGTGTTCAGGACATCCTGGACGAGTCGATCCTGCGTCAGAAGGTTGAAGGCGCGCTGCGTCAGAAGAACGAACTGCTGGTGAAGGTCTACAACCGCCGCCATGTTGAGGTCGACGAGATCGTCGAGTACTTCATGTCGTATGCTGAGCGTCTGAAGCCGATGATTGTGGACACCACCCAGCTGCTGAACAAGGCACTGGATGAGGGTAAGACCCTGCTGATGGAGGGCGGCCAGGCAACCTTCCTGGACGTTGACCACGGCACCTACCCGTTCGTGACCTCCTCCAACCCGACCTCCGGCGGCGCATGCGTCGGTTCGGGTGTGGGCCCGACCCGCATCTCCCGCGTGATTGGTATTCAGAAGGCGTACACCACCCGCGTGGGTGCTGGCCCCTTCCCGACCGAGCTGTTCGATGAGATGGGCGAGTTTCTGCGCACCACCGGCGGCGAGTTCGGCGTGAACACTGGCCGTCCGCGTCGTTGCGGCTGGTACGACGCCGTGCTGGCGCGTCAGGCTGTGCGCATCAACGGCTTCACCGACCTGTTCATCACCAAGCTGGACGTTCTGACCGGCCTGGATAAGATTCCGGTCTGCGTGGCTTATGACGTTGACGGTGTGCGCCACGACGAGATGCCGATGACTCAGACCGAGTTCCACCACGCTAAGCCGATTTTCGAGTACTACGACGGCTGGACCGAGAACATTTCGGATGCGAAGAGCCTGGATGAGCTGCCTGAGAACGCCCGTAAGTACGTGCTGAAGCTGGAAGAGATTTCCGGCTGCCGTATCTCCGCGATTGGTGTGGGCCCGGACCGCGACCAGACCATTGTGGTTCGCGACCTCATCAACGAAGACTAAGCTCAATAGCTAGATACGTGAAAGCCCCCGGAGGGTACCTTACAGGTGCCCGCCGGGGGCTTTTTGTATGCCGGGTGCGCGCGGTGCATGTGACCGGGCGGGGCGCATCCCGTATGCTGGAAAGAGCGCCCCGCACACGTGGCGCCAAAGCGTTCAGAGGAGCACAACGATGACTTATATCACCGGAGCCATCTACCCCAGCGGAGACCGCATCCGCGTAGGCACACCCGAAGAAGAAACCCTCAACGCCTACCAGCAGCCCAACACCGCCGTAGCCCTCGGATACGCCAACACCGGAATCCACGAACTGCACAGGCTACAAGAAACCTTCAACCTGCACGAACTCGCCATCGAAGACGCCGGACGAGGCCACCAGCGCGCCAAACTAGAACGATACGGCGACTCCCTCTTCACCGTCGTCCGCCCCGCCATCTACCTCGACAAAGAAGAAGAAGTGCGCCTGAGCGAACTGCACCTCTTCACCGGCCCCCGCTACACCCTCGCACTCGTCCGCGACGAACAACGCAGCAACCAGCGCATCAACGACCAGTTCAACCTGCTCTACGCCACCCCCGACGCGTCCCCCGCCCGACTGCTACACCGTATCCTCGACAGCACCGTCGACGGGTACGCACCCGTGCTCGACGGCCTCGAAAACGACAGCGACGAAATTGAAGATATCCTCTTCTCCCCCAGCGAGCGGCAAGAGGCCAACTCCCTCGCGCAGCGCATCTACGAACTGCTCAACCAGGTCATCGACTTCCAGCGTGCCTGCCGCCCCCTCGAATCCATGATCGGCCGCATCATCGAAGGCATACGCACCGGCGCGCTCGACCCCTCACCCTACCCGGACGCATCCGACGAAGAAAAGAACGAAGAAGCGGTCGAGCTCGCCCGGCAATTCCGCAACGTGCTCGACCACGTAACACAAACAAAAGAACGCCTCGAAGACCTTCGCAGCTCCCTAGAGAACGCCCTGCGCGTGCACGACACCCTGCTCGGTCAGCAGCAGAACGACGACACCAAGAAAATCTCTGCCTACGCGGCGCTACTCATGGTGCCCACCATCGTTGGCTCCGTCTACGGCATGAACTTTGAGGTCATGCCCGAACTCAAATGGGAGTTCGGCTACCCCGCCGCGCTGCTGCTCATGGTGGGTTCCTGTCTGCTCCTCTACTGGTTCTTCAAGAAGAATAAATGGCTCTGATATGCGCGTATGCCGCATAAGGCATACACGATATACCTTATGCGGCACGGTCGTACTGGGCACGCATTGCGCGGCGGCAATCACGACGCTCACGCTTGAACTTCTTACACACAGCCTCCGAATCGGCAAACATGTAGAAGTCCTCCGGCTCAGCCGACAGACCCAAAGTCGACAGCTCAACTAGCGACAGCATCGCGTAGAACATCTCGCGGCGCAGCTCAAAATTGCAGGCACCCGGAGCGGACTCCACCGCAAACACGCCGCCGGTGCACTCCAGCGCGCGCATCGCCCAGTGCTGAGTCCACAGGTCACCATTGACCGGGCTCACGCCCAGGCGAGTCAACGCCAGACCGGTACCCTGCACACGCTCAAAACGCAGGCACATCTCCAGGTCCTTCTCCAGGGGGAACACGAAGAGCAGAGCGTTCTGTGCCGCCGCACGCAGCTCAGCCAGGTTCGCCTCGTAACCGGAAGCGCCCTGAGTCAGGTGACGCATCACGCGGCCCATAGTCGAGGATGCCGGCGCGGTGCGGAAGCACGAACCGTCAGCCACCAGCTGCTCCAGAACGCCGCGGAGCTCATCCACGTTGAAACGCTCCATACGAACGATGGTGCCCGCCTGCATCAGCAGGTTGAACTCTGCATCACGGCACAGTTGCTCATCTGCGGTGCAGGAAATCTCTGCGTTTGCGTACTGGCTCTCGTGAGTGGTGTTTTCCATGACCGTTCCTTCCGTAGATGCTGAATCAACCTAGCGGCAACACCGCAGGAGACGGCGTGCCCGGTCGGAAGGATCGTCCCTTCCAACACCTACACTCTATGAGCGACCCCTGACACGATAAGCAGTTTTTAATCTACCCCGGGGTAAAACTGGGAAAATTCTGAAAAAATCTGAAACCACCCGTAAAACCCCGCGAAACCCCGTGAAATACAGAAAACCGGGCGCCCCCCACAGTGGGGAACACCCGGTCACTCATACCGAATCAAGCGGCGCAACTAGCGCTGACGGTACAGTAGCCACAGCATGTACGCGCCACCCAACGCGCCCGTCACCAAGCCCACCGGAATCTGGAATGGCGCCAACGCACGAGCCGACACAAAATCAGCCAGCACCAAAATCACCGAACCCGACAGCGCCGAATGCCACATCGCCGTACCCGGAGTATTCCACAGGCGGCGCGCAATCTGCGGGGCAACCAGAGCCAAGAAACCAATCGGACCCGCAACAGAAATTGCCACAGCCACCAGAAGCACGGCAGCTGCCACCAGCAGGTTCACGGTCCTCTTCACCGGCAGACCCAAACCCGCCGCCAAATCGTCACCGAGCTCCAGTGTGCGCAGCCGGCGAGTCAACAACAGAACCAGCGGAATAGCCACCAGCAGCAGCACTGCCTGAACCGACATCTGGTTCCACGACAGAGCATTCAGTGAACCGTGCTGCCAGGTCTTCGCCGCCTCCGCCTTCTCCAAATCACCGCGCGTAATCAGGTAATCATTCACCGAACTGAGCATTGCACTCACCGCAATACCAATCAGCACCATCTTCTGACCCATCGTCGCGCCACCGCGCGCACCCGCCAGAAGCATCACCACAGCCGCCGTCGCAAAACCGCCAATAATAGCGCCCATGCCCATACCCACGCCGGTAGAACTCAACGACCCAATCAGCACCACAGACAGGGCGCCGGTCGCCGAACCCACCGTGAAACCGATAATATCCGGCGAACCCAGAGCATTACGCGAAACCGACTGAAAAATAGCGCCCGACAAGGCCAAAGCCGCACCCACCACCACGGCGGCAAGCATACGCGGCAGACGCTGATTCAACACCAGCTGACGCTCAATCTCCGTGCCCTCACCCTGAAAAATCAGGCGAAACACCTGATCAGGGCTCATCTGATAACTACCAAACACCAGGGAGGCGGCCGCCGCCACCACAAGCACCGCCACCACCAGCAGGGTACGCGGAATAGGGGTGCGGTAACGCCCCGGGATACGCACGGACCCGGCTACAGAACGAGACATAACGCTCACAATAAAACCTCTCAGAAACCGGGACCTACGAACCAGATACGCCAGTCGAGCCAGATGAACCAGTCGAACCACGCAGAACGGGGCGGTGAGCACGATGCGGACCGTGCTCCGACACGTGAGGCGGACCCGCCTCCTCGTGCGCCTGCGCCTTCTTACCCATGCGGCTCTTCTTCGCGCCGCGCGCGCCGGTGCTCAAACGCAGCACCAGAACCATCAGCACTGGGGCACCGATAAAGGCGGTCACAATACCCACCTCAAGCTCACTGGGCATGACCAGAACGCGACCCAAAATATCGGCGGCAAGCACCAACACCGGGCCGTACACCAGCGATAGTGGCAGAACGCGCGCAATATCGGAACCCACCAGCAGGCGCACCACGTGCGGCACGACCAGGCCCACAAAACCAATCGGGCCCGCAATCGCGGTCGCCGCACCACACAGCGCCATAATTGCAATAATCGTCGCGCCACGTACCATCGTCACCGGCACGCCCAGGCCGGCTGCCGCATCCTCACCGAGCGCCAGGGCACGCAGGGGACCAATCAGCATGAACGACAGCACCAGACCCAACGCCACAAAGGGCAGCGCCGAGACCACCTGTTCAAAGGTGCGGTTCTCGAGCGAACCCACCACCCAGAAACGGTGCGAGTCAAAAGCCCTCGAATTAAACATCGTGATAATGCCGGTAATTGTGCCCAGGCAGGCGTTCACCGCCACACCCGTGAGTACCAGACGCGCCGTCGAATCCAGGTTCGGCTTAGAATCCACCAGACCCATAACGAATACCAGCGCCGCCGCCAAACCCGAACCAAGTAGCGCCAGCCACAGCTGAACGAACGGGGACGACACCCCAAAAACGCCCACACCCACCACCACGGAGGCGGCAGCACCCGAGTTCACACCCAGCAGGCCCGGTTCCGCCAGCGGGTTACGGCTCAACGCCTGCATGAGCACACCCGACACCGCCAATGCGGCACCGACCAGCAACGCCGCGGCGGTACGCGGGGCACGCTTTGCCCAAATCAGCTTCGACTCGATGGTGTTCGCCTCCGGGTGGAGGAAACCGTCAATCGAGCGCTCCAGGGCGAACATGCGCGAACCCACCGCAAATGACAGGGCGCAGAGCAGCACCAGCAGAACGCCGCCAATTATGAGCGCAACCGCCAGACGCGAGATGGACTTGCCGCCCCGGCCGCCCGAGGAGGCGCCAGATACGGCGTCCGAAGAAGCAGAGAGGGCACGAATTTTCGCCAGGGAAGCTTCGCTGACGGCGGGGCCGGAAGAGGTGGTGGTCTGTTGGGTCATATGCCTTGGAGGTAGTGGGGGAGCGGTGCGCTCCCGGGTGGGCGGAGGATGCTTAACGTATCAATAGATGATTATTAAGTATCGCATATGCATATATGAGGTTATCCTAATAAAATGGCAAATATGACGAACAAGATCACCCGCCGCTCCTTCGGCGCACTCGCACTCGGTTCTTTCGGCGCCCTCGCCCTGGCGGCTTGCGGCTCCTCCAACACTTCCGGCTCTTCCTCCTCCGCGTCCGCTTCGGCGACCGGTAAGAAGGTTGCACCCTCCGCCCTGCCCTCCGGCATGGGCACCACCACCGTTGACGGCGAATTCCCCCGCACCGTCAAGCACTTCCGCGGTGAAACCACCATCAAATCCGCCCCCTCCAAGGTCGTGATTCTCTCTACCGGTCAGCTCGACGGCGTGCTCTCCCTGGGCATCGTGCCCGTTGGCGCAGCAACCGCCGGTGACGCCGACCTGGTCCCCGCCTACCTGAAGACCAAGTTCTCCAATAAGTCCGCAGAGCTCGACAAGATCGCCAAGGTCGGCAAGCGCACCGACCCGGACCTTGAAGCCATCGCAAACCTCAAGCCCGACCTGATCCTCATCAACAACACCAACAAGAAGGATGAGGTGTACGAGTCCCTCGCCAAGATCGCGCCGACCGTGGTCACCGAGGGCACCGGCATCAACTGGAAGCAGGACTTCCTGCTGATTGCCGCCGCGCTGGGCACCACCGAGAAGGCTGAGAAGCTCATGGAGGAGTACAACACCAAGGCGAAGTCGGTCGGTCAGAAGGCTGGCAGCGAGAAGACCTTCTCCTTCCTGTACGCTTCCGCTGACCGCACCCGCATCTTCGCGAAGTCCTCGTTCGTGGGCTCCATCTGCACGGATGCGTCCCTGGCACGCCCCGCAGCTGCGCAGGTTGAGAAGACCTCCGTCGACCTGAGCGCCGAGCAGCTCGACCAGGCTGACGGCGACTACCTGTTCTACGGTGTGCAGGGCGGCGACGCGTCCAAGCTGACCGGTGAGGCACTGTGGAGCACCCTCAAGGCTGTCACCGAGAAGCACGCGCACAGCGTGGATTCTGACATGTTCTTCCTGAACGCTGGCCCGGCTGCCGCGTTTGGCATTCTGGAGACCATCGAAAAGGCGCTCTAAGCCTTTCACCGTCTCGTGTAGAGATTCACTGAGAACCACTGAGTTCCACTGAGAATGACTGGGAAGCCCCGCATTCTTGCCTCTCATGCCCGCGCATGAGGGTGAGGAGGCGGGGCTTTCTGTGCGCACGCACTTGTTTTCTGCGTGCTGTGTACCTGCTTTTTTACCCACTGGATGCACTCGTGACCGGAATCGGTGCACGCCCGCCCGAAATAGGGTCTAATGGGGGTAGAAGGCGCAGCGGTACCGTTGCCCGCGCCTGACACACCGAACCTTCCACACCGATTAATTCACCGACGAAACGAGCACGTAATGCCGAAGAATAAGCCCTCCGAAGAGACCCTGGCGCAGGTACGCCGCGTCATCGACGCACTCAACGATCGTGGCGCCCGCAAGCAAGCAATCCGCCTCAAAGTGACCCGCCCCGAGGCGCCGCTGCCGCAGACCGCCTCCAAGTTTGGTGGCCGTCCGTACCTGCCCGCCGGGGAGTCTGCGCCGACCAACGAGAAGGGTGAGCCGCTGGGCATGATCGCGCAGATTAACTGTGCTGACCTGCCCGAGAATGACATTTACCCGGCGACCGGTCTGCTGCAGTTCTGGATTAACCCCAACGACGAAGAATGCATGTGGGGTTACGACTACGAGAACCCGCTCTCGCAGAAGAATCACCGCGTCGTCTACTACGAGACTCTGGGTGAGCCGAATCCGGATGCGCCGTTCTCGACTCCCCTCCCGACCGTTGACTGGGGTGATTACGGCTGGCCTCTGGGCCCCGAGGGCGAGGGCGTTTCCGAGGCGACCACCGAGTACGCCCTCGCCTTCGAGACCTGGGAGCAGGGCTTCCTGGACGGCGGCTTCGAAATCTACGACCAGTTCGCTGACGCCTGGGACGAAATGTACCCGGACCAGAAGCTTCCCGAGGAACCGAACGCACGCGATAACGCCTCCTACAACCTGCTGGAGCCCTTCGAATCGGAGGAGAGGGATTACTCGCATATCGGCGGCTACCCTTCGTTTGTGCAGGACGACCCGCGCGACGAGTTCGAGGAGCTGCGCGACCACACGGTGAACCTGCTGACCATCGAGTCGGAGTGGGGCGAGGACGCTGATGAGGGCGTGTACGTGATGTGGGGTGATGCCGGTGCAGCGAACTGGCTGATTACCCCGGAGGCGCTTGCCGCCCGCGATTTCTCGCAGGTCGTCTTTGAGTGGGCTTGCAGCTAGGCACCGTACTACTTTCACATCATCAATGAGGAGAATCTAAGATGCTCGACAACAAGCCGTTCAAGGACATCGAGAAGCAGGCGAAGCACGTTATCGACCTGCTCAACCAGGAAGGCGCCCGCAAGAAGGCTATCGCGCTGAAGCCCTTCGTTCCCGCCGAACCTTTGCCGCAGACTGCCTCCAAGTTTGGTGGCCGCCCCTACCTGCCTGCCGGGGAGTCTGCGCCGACCAACGAGAAGGGTGAGCCGCTGGGCATGATTGCGCAGATTAACTGCGCTGAGCTGCCCGAGAACGATTTCTACCCCGCCACCGGTCTGCTGCAGTTCTGGATGGACCCGAACGACGAAGAATGCTTGTGGGGTTTTGATTATGAGAACCCAACCTCGCAGAAGAACTTCCGCGTTATCTACTACGAGACTCTGGGTGAGCCGAACCCGGATGCTCCGTTCCCCAACGTGGACTGGGACGAGGGCGGCTGGCCCATTGGCGGTTTCGACTGTGAGAGCGGCCCGCTCGAAATTGAATACGGCATGACCTTTGAGGTGCGCGAGCAGGGTGTGACCGCCTCCGGCTACGACTACTACGATGTTTTTGGTGCGAAGTGGGATGAAATCTACCCGGACGAGAAATTGCCCGAAGCGCACGAGAACCCGTACAAGAACCAGGCACGCCGCGAAGCCCTCTACGAGCTGACGGAGCCTTTTGAGTCGGAGGAAGAGTACTCCCATGTGGGCGGATACCCGTTCTTCGTGCAGAATGACCCGCGTGAAGAGTTCAAGGAGCTGCGCGGCCACACGGTGAACCTGCTGACTATCGTCTCTGAATCGGAGAATGAGGAGAACGAAGACGAGGAGATTGAGATCATGTGGGGTGATGCCGGTTCGGCGAACTGGCTGATTACCCCGGAGGCGCTTGCCGCCCGCGACTTCACCAACGTCGTCTTTGAGTGGTCCTGCGGCTAAAGCCCTGCCGCTAAGCCGGGGTTGCCTTCAACGCCGCCTCGGTTAGATACTGACTCGGCTAGCTGCACACCAGGGGAGGGGAATAGAGAATATCTGCTCTATTTCCCTCCCCTTTTATATACCTTTTATTCGGGCACTTCTAAACAGCGCGATACTTACGGTTCTTACTACGCGGCGGAGCCGTCGGGACAATCAGCTTCGCATCCATAAGATCGCGCAGGTCATTCGTAATGGAAGTACGTGAAGCGCCCCGACCCCAATGCTCCTGGATAAACGCCGCGGAAACCGCCTCGCCCTGTGCACGCAGGCCGCGCACAATGCCGGCCTGGCGTTCGCTGAGGCCGTCAAGCGACGCGTCGGCCCCCGCCGGTTCGGCGGTGTCGGCTGAACGTTTGCCTTCGGAATGGGTTGCTTGCTGAGTCTTATCCTCGTGCGCGGTCTTCTGTTCCCTAGAAGACACACCCTGCGGGGGCTGCATCAGAGTGACCTGCACATAGAGTAGACGGTCAGCAAACTGGGGAGCGGGCAGACCCGCATCCTTCAGCGCGCGCAGAACCGTGGGAATACCGGAAGCCCTATTCTCTGCAATCAACCGCCCTGTCCCAGGGTCGGGCAGGTCAGTCAGAATGCTTGCCAAGTAGCTATTGCGGGTTGAAGAAACGCCGGGCTGACCGAAATCTCGGATAGTTACAGCACCGTAAATACCACCCGGGCTACGCACCACCAGGCGGTTGGTGTAGAGCTCAACCTGCACCTGCGAGCCGCGCGCACCAGGGGAGTAGTCGCGGTGCATGAGAGCGTTGACCAGGAGCTCGCGGATAGCCTCCAGTGGATACTCGTAGCGCTCAACCCGCCCGATACCGCTGCTGTTGAGGCCCTCCATCGTGGACGTTTTGCGCATATTGCGAACCAGAACGCCCATAGCTTCATCCAGCATGGAGGGGATAGGCCCGGTACAGCTGTGATTGTCGAGGAAACGTCGACCGTCCTCAGTAACCTCACCAAGCTCTTCACCGGGAAGAACAACAACGCTCATCATCAGCTGCGGGAAGAATGCCTGCGGGTATGAACCCATGGCGAGAAGCGCTCCAAGAGTGGGCACTTCTCGGCCCTCAGAATCGATGCGTAGAATGCGTGCCTGCAGAAGAACCTCACGGTCAGAAAGCGCCGCAAAAACACGAGGCTGCTCCTCGCGCAGGCGAGCGACATAGGCGCTCACAAGGGTGGGGGAGAGGTCTTTGAAGCTTGCCTCACTAATCAGCTCCTCGTCATAGCGGGGCTGACTGCGGTTCTCTAGGAGGCGGTCAATCTCGTACTTAGTCAGGCGAATATCGGCCTCTCCAACACGCTGGTAGGAGCCGTTATACATGCCGTGTGCTTCGATGTAGTAGGGCTTCTGCGTCGGGTCGCCGGGGAGAACATCGATGCGCACGATACGGTGCTGGCCCTCTGCCGCCTCAATATCTACCGCCTCAATGTGAATGTCTACCGGGGGTCGAGGCGTGATCTTGGAACGGATTGCCTCAACGGATGCGTCATGGACTGCCTGCGCGTTGAAACCTTCAATCGACTGTAGACCTTCTGCCGGGTCGGTGAGGCCGAGAAGAATGGTGCCACCGTCGCCGTTGGCGAAGGCGCTAACGGTTTCAAGAACGGATTTGGGGAATCCGCCAGCTGCAGCTTTGACTTCTACCTGTCCGTTTTCAGCCTGACTGCGGCGTAGGTTTTCGATGAGTTCGGCGGTGTTGGTTTCCATGCATGCTCCCGTTGGCTACTTCTTGGTGAACGTCATAGCAACGTCATAACAACATCATAACAATTTCTGTCATGATGTTGTTATAATCCTGCGATGATGTTGATATGATGCGGTATCTTCATCATTCTTTGAATCTTAAAAACCCCGGATTTGCAGGCTAAAACCGGGTATTTCTATCGGTCTATTCGACCGTGCATCATATCAGCCGTCATAACAACTTCTGCTATGACGGCTGATATGATGCCCCGTCATAATCCGCAATAAACGACATATAGGTACCCGCACTTGGTGCACCCCGCCGCCGGTGGCACAGTATAAAGTCGAGCCACTATCGACTCCCCGCACACAGGCGGGCAGATACACCAGGAGCAAACCAATGGCTGAACACACTTTCGGCTTCCGCACCCGCGCACTACACGCGGGCGGCACCCCCGACGCTGAGCACGGTGCCCGCGCAGTCCCCATCTACCAGACCACCTCCTTCGTCTTCAAAGACGCTGACGACGCCGCGAACCTCTTCTCCCTGCAGAAGTACGGCAACATCTACTCGCGCCTGTCCAACCCCACCGTCGCCGCGCTGGAGGAGCGCATCGCCTCCCTCGAAGGCGGTATCGGTGCGGTAGCGACCGCCTCCGGCATGGCTGCCGAGTTCATCACCTTCGCGGCTCTGTGCCAGCAGGGCGACCACATTGTTGCTTCTTCGCAGCTGTACGGCGGCACCGTCACCCAGTTGGACGTGTCCCTGCGCCGCTTCGGCATTGAGACCACCTTCGTGCCCGGCACCGATCCCGCCGACTACAAGGCGGCGCTGACCGAGAACACCAAGGCGATTTACACCGAGATCGTGGCGAACCCCTCCGGCGAGGTTGCTGACCTGGAAGGCCTCGCAGAGGTCGCACACGAGGCGGGTATCCCCCTGGTCGTGGACGCAACCCTGTCCACCCCCTACCTAATCCGTCCCCTCGAACACGGTGCGGACATCGTCATTCACTCGGTCACCAAGTTCCTGGGCGGTCACGGCACCACCCTCGGCGGTATCGTCGTCGAGTCCGGTCGCTTCAACTGGGGTAACGGCAACTTCCCGTCCATGACCGAGCCGGTTCCCTCCTACAACGGTGTGTCCTGGTGGGGTAACTTCGGTGAGTACGGCTTCCTGACCAAGCTGCGTTCTGAGCAGCTGCGTGACTTCGGCCCGTCGCTGAGCCCGCAGGCCGCGTTCAACCTGCTGCAGGGTGTTGAGACCCTGCCGCAGCGCATGGACGCGCACCTGGCGAATGCTAAGCAGGTTGTGAACTGGCTGGTTGAGGATCAGCGTATCGCCTACGTGAACTACGCTGGCCTGGAAGACCACCCGCACCACGAGCGCGCGAAGAAGCTGCTGCCGCTGGGTGTCGGTTCCGTGTTCTCCTTCGGTGTCAAGGGCACCGAGAAGGCGTCCGGCCGCCTGGTCGGTGGCGAGTTCATCGGTGCGCTGCAGCTGGCAAGCCACCTGGCGAACATTGGTGACTCTCGTACCCTGGTGCTGCACCCGGGTTCGACCACGCACCAGCAGCTGACCGCTGAGCAGCTGGCCGCTGGCGGTGTTGGCGAGGACCTGATCCGCATTTCGGTGGGTCTGGAAGACGTTGAAGACATCATTTGGGACCTGGACCAGGCGCTGACCTACGCGACCGGTCTGAACCACGCCGGTGAGCGTGTGGGCGAGTCCAGCGCAGACAAGATTGTGGAGGCTGAGGAGGCGGTTGCCGCCGCTAAGGCCGCCGAGGACGCTGCCGCCGCTGAGGCTGCTGCTGGCGCATCCTGCTCCCTGCCTACTACCACTCAGGAGGAAAAGTAATGACTGAGAAGCGTACCTGGGTGGGTCCTTCCGCCCCTGAGCGTCTGAACATTCTGCGCAACACCCGCACCATCGCGATTGTGGGTATGAGCGATAAGATTTCGCGTGCTTCGTACTTTGTGGCGACGTACCTGCAGTCGGCTTCGCCGTACAAGCTGTATTTTGTGAACCCGATTCTGGCTGCGAAGGGCAAGCTTGTGCTGGGTCAGCCGGTGTACCCGTCGCTGCAGGACCTGCCGGAGGTCCCGGATCTGGTGGAGATTTTCCGCCGTAATGAGGACCTGCCGGGCGTGGTTCAGGAGGCTGTGGATCTGGGCGCGAAGACCGTGTGGATGCAGTTGGGCTCCTGGAATGAGGAGGCTGCCGCGATTGGTGAGGCTGCGGGTCTGAACGTGGTGATGGATAAGTGCGTGAAGATTGAGCACGCGCGTTTCCACGGTGGCCTGCACCTGGCTGGTTTTAATACGGGCGTGATTTCTTCGAAGCGTCAGGTGCTGTCGAAGTAAGCAGCCTGTGCTGTATAAGCCGCTGCGGCTTGTAATTATAAAAATTAGGCGCTTGTGAGCGTTTGAACAAGGGGGCGTACCCGGGGTGATTCCCGGGTACGCCCCTCCTTCATTGAGGACGAAGTAGTGATATAAGCAACCATAAGATGACCAGGGAAAACGCCCAGATTCCTTGAGAGCGCGTAGCTCCAATGTTATTGTTGTAGTAACAGTCCCCCCTCCGCCTCTGGGTTTACCTAAGCGCATCTCGAGGGGGTCCTTTTTTATGTTCGGTTCTACGGCGAACCGAAGTAAGGAGAGTAGTGGTTTTGCCCAAGGAATCAAGCGTGTTTCTGCCTTCACTGGAAGACCAGAGGAAATACCTTATTACCAAGGGGTATTTTCCTCAGGGAACGACTCTGAGCGATGATGACCGAGACATGCTTGCATGCTCTAATTTCCACTACCTTCTGGGATATTTTCGTAATTACAGCAAATACAAGAACGAGGGATTTCTGCCTGAGAAGCCAGACATCTCAGATGTTTTAGATATTGTGCGTATGGATGTGGAGGTCTCTTCCCTCCTGTACGGATACATGCGGCAGAGCGAACAGGCGATTCGAGCTGCATGGGTGGACGTATTTTGCACTTATCGTGGTCCTCATGAGTATCTCAACCCGGACGCATATATCTGCATGAATCAGGACAGGCCAGTAGATGCGCTCATCAAAGATATGATGCGGCATATCCTGCGATACCGTGAACCGTATGTTCGTGAGCGTGTTGAGGAGTGGTGGAAATCTTGCGCTAAAAGTTCCTCTAAAAATCCCTCTGAAAGCTTGGAAGATTGGGAAGATGTTGATGCGCTTCGAGAGATGATGCAGAAAGAGCTTCCCCTGTGGTCTGTTGTTGATTCATTTTCTTTGGGACTTCTCTCCCACGCAGTGGTCCAAAGTTATGCTTCAGAAACCTCCGCTGAGTCTGGGGAAGCTGAAAAGTTGCTGCTGTACAAAAAGACCGCAGAGTATATGGGGGTGAACCATAAGCACTTTGAGGGTCGTCTTAAGTCTCTGACCACTCTAAGAAACCGTGTAGCTCATGGTTCTCGCCTCTGGATGATGCCAACGACTGATACTTCTGCAAAGCCTAAAATTTTTGCTAAGGATCTCCGCGAGGCGGACCCGAAAGGTATGTTGGTTAGCTTCGCTAACGTTGCTCTTTTGCAGGGAAACACCCGTCGTCAGAGGGAGGCATGGAAAGCGATAAAAGCTTTAGTGGAGCAGAATGAGAGCTACTGCGTTGGCGTAGGTTCGCAGAAAATCTTCTAAAAACGGCTACAGTCCTGCAGGTGTCTCACATTATGGTGCCGATGTTCTTATGGGACTGAGAGGGGGGCGTACCCGGGGTGATTCCCGGGTGTGCCCCTCCTTCTATTGATGCCCGATATAGCACCTAATGTAGCGCCCGGTGTAGTACCAGGCATGGTGCCCGGTAGGGCATCCGGTGCGTTGTGGGCGAGATTGAGGGTGCAGTATCGCCCCTTGTGGAGGGCGGTTTAGCTTTGAGGTAAACCTTACCTCTATGTTCTGGAGTGCTGAGCCGGTATCCTAGTGTGGAGCCCGGCGACCGGTACACAGCACACACGCGTACCGACCGCCGGGCCTTTTCACGCGAAATATGACGAAATATATGTCTAAAATGTCGAAATATAACGCCGTTTTTCGGTCATAAAAAGTCACTCGGTCACAGAAAAGAAAAAACTAGTCAGTACCCCAAAAGAGCCCTAAGCTAGCAGTGTATTTATCCCCGCATTTTATGCCCAACCTTAGCCGAGGACAGCATGACCGGATTCACGACGAAGGCAATTCACACCACGGACCGCGACAACCCGTACGGCTCCATCCTGCCGATCTACACGACCACCACCTACGCCCAGCCCTGTGACGGCACCGAAGGCCCCTACGACTACCAGCGCGGCGGCAACCCCACCCGCGCGGCCCTCGAAACCACGCTTGCAACCCTCGAAGGCGCCAAGCACGCCTTCGCCTACCCCTCCGGAATGGGCGCCACCGCTGCCGCCCTCGGCATCCTCAAGGAAGGCGAAACCCTGCTGCTGGGCATGCCCTCCTACGGCGGCACCTACCGATTCGCCACCATTGAGCTGCCCGCCCGCGGCGTCAAGACCCGCTTCATCGGCGACTTCACGGCCCTCACCGACGAGGACTTCGCCGACAACGTGACCATGGTGTTCCTGGAGAGCCCCTCCAACCCGCTACTGCGCGTGAGTGACATCGCCGCCATCGCCGAAATCGCGCACCGCAACGGCGCAATCGTGGTCGTCGACAACACCTTCATGACCCCGCTGTTGCAGAAGCCCCTCGACCTGGGCGCGGACATCAGCGTGCAGTCCGCCACCAAGTACCTGGGCGGCCACGCCGACCTACTCGGAGGTGTCGCCGCAACCAACGATGACGCGCTCGCCGAGCGCCTCTGGCACCTGCAGATGATTACCGGCGCAATGCTTTCGCCCACCGACTCCTACCGCCTGCTGCAGGAGGTCAAGACCCTCAAGCTGCGCCTGACCCAGCAGCAGAAGAACACCATCGAGGTCATCAACTACCTGGAGGCGCACCCCGCCGTGAAGCGCGTGCTCTACGCGGGTTCGCACAGCGAGTATGAGGCGCAGGTGCACGCCCGCCAGGCGAACGGCCTGGGCGCGCTCATCTCCATGGAGCTGGTGGACGGCGCAGACCTGCCCGCCTTCCTCGAAGCCCTGAAGATTTTCACCCACGCAGTGAGCCTGGGCGGTATCGAGTCGCTGGTGGTTCGTCCCGCGCTCATGGTGCAGGCCGCCTACACGCAGGCGCACCGCGACGAATACGGCGTGAGCGACAACCTCATCCGCCTGGCCATCGGCATCGAGGAGATTGAGGACATTATCGAGGATTTGGAGCGCGGCCTGACCGCAGCCCTGGCGCATCAGGCATAGTCCCTGAACATGAGGCACCGCACGACCGTATCGCGTGATTCGAGGTGCCCCAAATACGCGGTGTAATGTCACCCATAATAATTACTCAAAATACCCGGATTAACGTATTTCTTTCAATGTAAAAGAATGTTTTTGATTCGGGTATTTTGTGTACCCTCACCGCATTTTTATATGACGTTGCGTGAACATATTAACCCCCGTGAAGTTTAGTTAGAACGGCATAAAAAATGCGGGTAGGGTAAATCTCGGATACACGACGAATACCAGCTACGCCCGCCTTTGGGTAGCCCGAACGGAAGAGAACCACCATGAGCCAGCAGAACCAGCTCGAACCGACCGGTTTTACCACCCGCACTATCCACGCCGTGCACGATGCCCGCTACGATGCGTCCGTGCCGCCGGTCTACCTGGCTAGCACCTTCGGTACCGCCGGTGAGGACACCACCTACATGTACCAGCGCGGCGCAAACCCCACCCGCGATAACCTGCAGGCGACCCTCGCCGCGCTTGAGGGGGCCGAGCACGCCTACGCGTACCCCTCCGGCATGGCGGCCACCGCGGCGGCCCTCGGCGTTCTGGAGGCGGGCGATACCCTGCTGCTGGGCATGCCCTCCTACGGCGGCACCTACCGTTTTGCTACGACTGAGCTGCCCAAGCGCGCCGTGAAGACCCGCTTCATCAGTGATTTTTCGGTTCTCTCCGATGATGACTTCACCCCCGATGTGAAGGCTGTCTTCTTGGAGACCCCCACGAATCCGACCCTGCAGGTCACCGACATTGCAACCATTGCGGAGCTGGCGCACCGCCACGGGGCGTTGCTCATCGTAGATAACACCTTTATGACTCCGTACCTGCAGCGTCCCCTGGAGCTCGGCGCGGACATCACCGTGCAGTCGGCCACTAAGTTCCTTGCCGGTCATGCGGACCTACTCGCCGGTGTGGCCGCCACGAACGATTCCGATCTTGCGGTTCAGCTACACCGCGGCCAGCTTGTCAGCGGAGCCCTACTGCCCCCGATTGACTCCTACCGTCTGCTGCAGGACGTGAAGACCCTGGCTCTGCGCCTGGAACGCCAGCAGCAGAACGCCCGCGAGCTCATCGATTTTCTGTCCGCCCGCCCCGAGGTTGAGCAGATTTTCTACCCCGGTAGCTCTTCCGAGGAGCAGGCCGAGATTCAGTCACGCCAAGCCCGCGGTATTGGTTCCGTATTCTCGCTGCTACTTGCGGAGGGAGGGGATGCACAGGCCTTCGCCCGCGCCCTGCCCATTTTCGTGAACGCTGTGAGCCTGGGTGGCATCGAATCGCTCGTGAGCCTGCCCGCGCACACCACGCACGGCGCCTACGCCCAGGAGCACCGCGATGAGTTCGGCGTGGATGACCGCCTCGTGCGCCTGGCGATCGGCATTGAGGATGTCCAGGACCTCATCGCGGCCCTGGAGATTGGTCTGAAGGCCGCCTTCGCCGGCTAGGTTCTTGCCGCCGGTCCATACCGCTGGCGAACGTCGCCGGTCCATACCGCAGATTTCAACTTTCACACCACGCATCAACGTAGATTAAGGAACCAAGAATGACCGTTCTCAACACCTCCGCCGTGCTGAACCGACGCTCCCTGCTACTGGGCGCGGCCCTCGCCGGAACCACCGGCCTGCTCGCCGCCTGCTCCGGCGGTAACGGCTCCAGCGCAGGCTCCGCACAGAGCTCCTCCAACCTGCTGGAATCCATCAAGTCCGCGGGCAAAATCCGCATCGGCGTGGAGGGTACCTACCGCCCCTATACCTACCACGACGCTTCCGGTAAGCTCGCCGGTTTTGAGTACGACATCGCCGAGACCCTCGCCAAGGACCTGGGCGTGACCGCCGAGTACATCGAAACCCCCTGGGACTCGCTGATCGCCGGCGTGGACGCGGGCCGCTACGACATCGTGCTCAATAACGTGGCACCCACCGAGGAACGTAAGAAGAAATACGATTTCTCCGTGCCCTACGCGCACTCCCGCGCCCGCGTGGGTGTGAAGAAGGACTCGAGCCTGAAGAACGCCTCCGAAATCTCCGGCCATAGCGCCGCCCAGAGCGCCACCAGCAACTACCGCAAGCTCGTGGAGGAACGCGGCGCCACCATCATCGAAGTTACCGGCTTCGACGAGGCCATCGAGCAGGTGCTCACCGGCCGCGCCGAGCTGACCGCCAACGACTCCGTGTCCTTCGCCGAGTACTTCAAGGAGCACCCGGACGCCAACCTGCGCCTGCTGGAGGGTGAGGTCGGCCCCGGCACCAACGTCGCCGTTCTGCTGCCCAAGAACCAGACCGCGCTGAAGGATGCGATTGATGCCTCCATCAAGAAGCACCTGGGCAACGGCGACTTCAAAGCAATTTTCGAGAAGCATGTGAGCGAGGACTTGAGCCCCACCTCCTAAGCTTTCGTGAAAGGCTCGGAAGGGGTTCGCCTTCCAGGATTTCCGACACCGCGTCGTGGTTGATGTCTCAGCCGCTTTTCCCGTATTGATGAGAGAATATGACGGAATATTACGTTGAATTCTCTCGGGTTGGGAATAGCTGTAGGATAGCCAGCGTTGCACCCGCTAAGAAGGGGCACCCCGCATGATGCCCCGAGTAAACACAGGGTGACAGCCCGCAACTACAAGAGCATCAACTACGACGCAAAGGAAGAACTATGTCCGCAATGATTAACCGCCGTACCGTCCTCGCGGGCACCGCCTTCACCGGCCTGGCTGCACTGCTTGCAGCGTGCGGTTCGTCCAGCAGCAGCACCGCATCCAGCACCAACAAGCTGGAGGCTATCAAGTCTGCCGGCAAGATCCGTGTGGGCCTGGAGGGCACCTACCGCCCCTTCTCCTTCCACGACTCGAACGGCACCCTGGTCGGTTTCGAGAAGGAAATCGCCGACCTGGTCGCTAAGGACCTGGGTGTGACTGCAGAATTTGTTGAGACCCCCTGGGATTCGCTGATCGCCGGTGTGGACGCTGACCGTTACGACATCGTCATCAACAACGTGTCTGCAACTGACGAGCGTAAGCAGAAGTACGACTTCTCCGTACCCTACCTGTACTCCGAGCCGAAGGTTGCTGTGAAGAAGGATTCTTCCCTGCAGAACGTGAGCGATATTTCTGGTCACTCCTCGGCGCAGTCTGAGACCTCGAACTTCCGCAAGATGGTGGAGGCGAAGGGCGCCTCGATCGTGGTTGTTTCCGGTTTCGATGAGGCTATCGAACAGGTCCTCTCGGGCCGTGCAGAGATGACCGCGAACGACTCTGTGTCCTTTGCTGAGTACCTCAAGGAGCACCCGGACGCTAACCTGCGCCTGCTCTCCGGCGACCTGGGCACCGGCAGCAACTCCTCCATCCTGATGGCTAAGGGTCAGGACGCCCTGCGTAACGCTATCGACGAGTCGCTGAAGAAGCACCTGCAGAACGGTGACATCAAGGCGATTTACGAGAAGTACGTGGGCGAAGACCTCTCACCGAAGAACTAATACTTTCTAAAGGAGCTGAGTTCCGTTCATGGAACGCTACCTGAATCTTTGGGCTGAGTCCCTGCCTCAGCTGCTGGGCTCGACCCTGGCAGTGACTATTCCGCTGTCGCTGATTTCTTTCGCGGTGGCGCTGCTGGTGGGCATTGTGTCTGCTGGCGCGCGCACGAGCCGCTTCGCACCGGTGAATTGGCTGGCGTGGGTGTACATTTGGGTTTTCCGTGGCACCCCGCTGCTGGTTCAGCTGTTCATCGTCTTTTACGGCCTGCCGAAGGTCGGTATCGCCCTGGACGTGTGGAGTGCCGCGATCATCACGATGAGCCTGCACACGGGCGCGTACGTGGCGGAAACGTTCCGTTCCGCGGTGGCGGCTATCCCTCGCGGCCAGTTTGAGGCGGCGGCAACCCTGAACTTCACCCGCATGCAGACCCTGCGCCACGTGGTCATTCCGCAGGCGGTGCGTATTGCTCTGCCGAACCTGGGCAACAACTTCATCGACCTGATTAAGGGCACCTCGCTGGTGTCGGTCATTTCGATGGTTGACCTGTTCCAGACCGGTAAGCAGATCGCGTCGCGTACCTTTGAACCGCTGGCAATGTACTCCGAGGTCGCCATCATTTACCTGGTGATTTTCACTCTGCTGACCGCCGCGCAGTCTGCGCTGGAGAAGTACAGCAACCGTTACGTGAGGAGCAACAATGCTTAGCGTTGAATCCCTGTCGAAGAGCTTCGGTGAGACGCAGGTGCTCAAGAACATTAGCCTGGACATCCCTGACGGTGAGACCACGGTGATTCTGGGCCCCTCCGGTAGCGGTAAGTCCACTCTGCTGCGCTGCCTGAACCTGTTGGAAACCCCGCAGTCCGGCACGCTCACCATTGACGACGCGCAGGTGGATTACAGCCAGAAGCTCACCGACGCGCAGGTGCGTGATATTCGTTCCCGCTCGGCGATGGTGTTCCAGCAGTTCAACCTGTTCCCGAACTACACGGCGCTGAAGAACGTGGCGCTCGCACCGACCCTCAACGGCACTCTGAGCGCCCAGGAGGCGCAGGAGCGTGCCCGCGAGTTGCTGGCGAAGGTGGGTCTTGCCGACAAGGTGGATTCCTACCCGGATGCTCTCTCTGGTGGCCAGCAGCAGCGTGTGGCGATTGCCCGCGCCCTGGCGCTGGAACCCTCCTACCTGCTCTTTGATGAGCCGACGAGTGCGCTGGATCCCGAGCTGGAGGCGGAGGTGATTCGCGTGCTCATGCAGTTGGCGAAGGAGGGCCGCTCCCTGGTCATCGTGACGCACAATATGGCGTTTGCGAAGAAGGTTGCGGACCGTATCGTGTTCCTGGAGAACGGTACCCTGCGTTATAACGGTGAGCCGACCGGCTTCTTTGCTTCGGATGATGAGCGTATCCGTAAGTTCTTGACGGTGTACGACAGCACCGAGTACACGATTTAGTCGTACTGCATATAGTAAATATGGGCTGGTTTCTGCCGGTCAGATAATCATCTGACGTGCGGAAACCAGCCCATATTCTATATTCAGCATATATTCGTTCTACTCTGAAGGCCTCTTAGAACGACGATACTCATCCAGCTGCTCAGGACTGACCACCTGTAGCTGGTCGGTGAGCGGGTCACCTGGTGACCAGCCCTCATCCTGAACCGAGTTCTCTTCACGGTTGAAGAAGGTGAGCAGGCGGGGGCGGTGCACCTGCAGGCCGCCCGGGGTGGTCGGCAGCTGCCAATTCTTCGCGTGGGAGAGCAGGCCAAACACCAGGCACAGGAGAATCGATAGTGCCATCGCCAGGTTGGGGCGGTGAAACAAACCGGTTACCAGGGCGGTCTCAGAGGCACCCACAAACGCGACCGTCGCGTATAGGGAGTTGCCACCAAAAATCGCCGGAATGCGGTTGACCATAATGTCACGAATAACGCCGCCGCCAACCGCGGTGGTCACGCCCAGCGCGATAGCGGGCAGCCAGTGCAGACCCAAGTTCAGGGACTTAATGGTGCCGGTTGCAGCCCAGCATCCCATGCCCACGAAGTCGACAACGAGCATGGTTCGGGTCGCCCAGCGAGCACTCAAATCGATGCTGTACGCAAGGATGGAAGAAACGATAGCACCCACCCAGTAGCCGCCGTCAGTGAGTGCCACGGGCAGTCCGGAGTTCAGTAGGATGTCACGAATCATACCGCCGCCCATACCGCAGGCGACCGCGAGCAGCAGGAAGCCCACAATGTCGAACCGGAAGGCGCGCGCCACAGCACCGCCGAGCAGGCCGTTAGCGACAACGGCGGCAATGTCGACGATGCGGAATACCTGATCCGGGTCAAAGAGCTCGTGCATGGGCGTTCTCCTGCGTACGTGATGCGTGTGCTGTGGGTGCCGGTAGAGGAAGTACGCGCAACGGGGGGGGGTCGGGTGACGACGTTATCACCGCATCCGGCTCTGTTTGCCTGTGCGCGTACCTGAAGTGGCACCGATTTATTGTAGACCCGCCGCCGCCTCTGCTCCTAGTTGAAAGGTGCTCATGATGAGCTCTGAGACAGGAAGAGAAGCTTGTGGGCGCGCTAAAAGATGGGCGTAGAATGAGTGAATCTCCACCCCCAATGCTCTGTCATGATTGTTTTTGCGCTGGGGTCCTTCCAGTACGGTAGCGGCATCATTTCTTCGCTACTGTTGGCATTGAGCCCCCTGAATGCGGTGGAGTCTATGGCGATCATGATGTTTGCCGGTGCGGCGCTGTCGGCGCTCATGGTGTGGTTGCCTTCGCGCAGGCGGAACGCTCGCTAAGCTGGGTCTAGACGAATACTAGAGGCATGTGGCCCAGTCGTTTGATAGACCGGGCCACATCGCAAATCGTTATCTGTGTAAGGTGAAAGGAGCCGCCGTGACGGTATCGCGTGACGAAGTTTTCGAAATCCTGCGGGGCGTGGTGCCCCGCCTGGAGGAGGCGCTTCCCGGCTGGTCGGTGCGTCCCAATATTACGGGGACCGGCGCGGTGGGGCTCTATCTGGACGGCCCCGCAATCTACCGGGACGGCGAGCCCCTGGCCGGCGTGAACGCCGAGGGTGAGCCGGTCGTTCGGCACCTGTGCGGTACGATTCAGACCGCTGACCGCGGCCTGCCGCAGGAGCTCGGGCAGGTGCGCTACCAGTACATCCTGGGCGTGAGCGTGGCGGAGCACGAGAGCGAGTATCCCGAGCTGGCCGACTTGGTGAGCGTGGGGGAGCCGAGCTGGGTTCCTGCGCTGAGGGCCCTGGAGGCGCTGGTGGAGTCCGAGGGCCGCGAGACGCTGTTCGTCAGCCGCGGCGGGTACGTGCCGGGTCGTCGCGTCCTGGGTAAGCGCCGCGTGGCGCTGCGGCGCGAGTTCTTCCCCGGTAAGCCCTGGCTGGGTTTGGGCACGATTGACTGGTGTGCGGGCGTGCGCTCGACCCCGGTGTACACCGAGGATCTGGTGGCTCTGGTGGCCGCGGCGACGCGCCTGGCGAACGGCTGGGACGCCGCCCTGCGAGCGGACTCGTCGACCAGCTGAAACAAAAGCAGCTAAAACAAAGCGGCACATCCGACCCGTGATGGGGTGGATGCGCCGCTTCTGTGTAAGCTCTGACGCTTAGTGGGTTTAGCCCAGTACCTCAGCCAGTTTGAACGAGTTGAGTCGCATGCGAGATATTGCCTCATCGATAGCATGCAAGAGTGATGCATCCTGCGGCCTCTACGGGGGCGTAACCGTAGCGTTTGTAGAGCGCAACGGCGTGTTCACTAGCGACGTCGGTAGTAATGAGTCGCTGTCGAATGTCTTCTCGGTCAAAGTCCTCAATGACACGCTTTAGAAGCGCAGAACCAATGCCCTGACGCTGAGCCTGCGGATGTACTAGGAGGTCCTGAATGTAGGCGATAGATTGTCCGTCCCCGACGGCGCGGACTAGCCCGATGAGCCGTCCTGTTCTTTGTGGTGTCACCTCTCGTGCTGTGTAGAGATACCGTGAGCCTTCCAGCATCGGGATGAGACGTTCGGGCGTTTTGGTATAGGCGCTCCAGCCTACAGCGTCGTAGAGCTCGGTAAGTTCTTCCGTACTGGGGTAGGGGTTGCTGGAGTCTAAAATACAGTACCGCATACAGGCATTGTATAGCGCCGGGGGAGGACATATATCTGCCGCTGAGTGCGTTTATTGGCCACCGCAGAGCTTGGAGTAT
>ERZ773008.153-NODE-153-length-47444-cov-3.991749_pt1 | contig 47444 bp, 45 predicted proteins | sample MGYA00580664_ERZ773008 | MGnify/ENA primary metagenome ERZ773008 (study PRJEB29015, sample SAMEA2738016) | human oral metagenome | biome: human oral; feature: human-associated habitat; material: dental | place: China | collected 2048 ...
CAAAAACACACTTTTTCAATATTTTAATAAAAAACTATTTCTCTATAGAAGCTTTTACAATAGATTCGATAGACTGATTAAGCATTGTATCGAATTCTTCTTGTGTTTGGTTTACATTTAATCCTTCTGTCAAAGCTCTTGAGAAGCTTGCAATCATATTTTGGTTTTTGCTTAAAAGAGCATTAGCATCTTCTCTTGAGTATCCACCTGAAAGAGCTACAATACGAAGAACACAAGGGAAGTTTACCAAATCGGAATACAAATTGGCTTCTGTTGGAATTGTGAATTTAAACATTAATTTTTGGTCAGCATTCATTGTTTCTAATTCTTTTACTATTTCTACTTTTAGGAAAGATTCAATTTTAGATTTTTCTTTTGCATGAATATCAACTTCAGGTTCTACGATTGGAACAAAGCCTTGTGCAATGATCGCTCTTGCATATTCAAACTGTTGTTTTACAATTTCGCGGATACCATCTTCGTTGTATTCTTTGATAACAGAACGCATCTTAGTACCGAAAATATGGCGTTCTTTTGCATTTGCAAGCAATTCATCTAATTCAAAAGGTTTCATCAATTGAACTCCGTTGTTTAATTCAGCCAATCCGCTATCAACTTTTAAAATAGGAAGAATTCCTTTTTTCTCCCAAAGAAAATCGGAAGTATATAAATCATCAATTTTAGAGTTCATAGTAACTTTGAATAAGATAGCCGCCAAGATGCGTTCACTTGTAAAAGAAGGGCTTGTGATGATACGTTTACGCATTTCATGAACCAAACGAAACATTTCTTCTTCATTACTGTACTGATCTTCTGTCACTCCGTATAATTTCAGTGCTTTTGGTGTAGAACCGCCACTTTGATCCAGTGCAGCAATAAATCCTTTTCCGTTTTGCATTATTTCCAATTGTTTTGTATTCATTGTCATTCCTCCAAAAAAATAATAGTTGTTGATATTGACAGGAATCGTATTTATTCAGAAAGATTCAAAATAATGGTGGATGAAATGATTTCATCTTAAGTACAGAGCATCATTTTAGTGATAATATCAATACTCCTTATTTGTTTGTTCCGAATAAAAATTCCAAAATATAATTTCACATAAAGTATACCATAAAAAGAAAAAGTAGAACATAAGAATAAAAAAGTATTTTGCAGAAACACACAAATAGTTGGATATTTGTTATAAAAATAGTTTTGAATGGGTATAATCTGTAGTATAATGTACTTAATATGTTTTATTACAGGATGGGATGATTCAGTTAACGGTAATTTATTGAAGGGGGAAAAAATGGGATATCGCATTGTACACAAAAAACAATTAAATAATCTTGTATATTTGATGGATATTGAAGCGCCGAGAGTGGCTAAGTCAGCAAAACCGGGACAATTTGTAATTGTGAAGATTGATGAAAGAGGAGAGAGAGTGCCTCTTACTATTGCTGATTACGACAGAGAGAAGGGAACAGTTTCTATTGTGTTCCAAGTAGTCGGAATGTCAAGTAAAAAATTATCTACATTGAATGAAGGGGATTCATTGAGAGATTTTGTAGGACCTCTTGGAAATCCAAGTGACTTTATTCACGAGGATATCGAAAAATTAAAGAACAAAAAATTTATTTTTATTGCAGGCGGAGTTGGAGCAGCACCGGTATATCCTCAAGTAAAATGGTTTAAAGAACATAATTTGGATGTAGATGTTATTATCGGAGCCAAAACAAAAGATTTGTTAATCTTCACAGAAAAGATGGAACAAGTTGCCAAAAATGTATATTATGCAACGGATGACGGTTCCTTTGGATTTCACGGAATGGTTACAGCCTTATTAGAAGATTTGGTAAATAATCAGGGGAAAGCTTATGATGAAGCGGTGGTTATCGGACCGATGATTATGATGAAATTTGCTTCTATGACAACAAAGAAATTAAATATTCCGACTATCGTGAGTTTGAACACTATTATGGTAGACGGAACAGGGATGTGCGGAGCATGTCGTGTTCGCGTCGGAGATGAAGTGAAGTTTGCTTGTGTAGACGGTCCGGAATTTGACGGTCATTTGGTAAACTATGATGAAGCAATGCGAAGACAAACCATGTTCAAGACGGAAGAAGGAAGAAAGATGTTGAAGTATGAAGAGGGAGATACACATCGACCTGTGGGCTGTGACTGCGAGGAGGTTGACGAATAATGATAGATAAAAAAGTAAAAGTTCCCGTAAGAGAACAGGAACCGAAAGTAAGAGCAGGCAATTTTAAGGAAGTTTGTTATGGATATGACACTAACGAGGCGATGTTGGAAGCTACAAGATGTTTGAATTGTAAAAATCCTCGTTGTGTTCAAGCTTGTCCTGTAGGAGTGAACATTCCTTCTTTCATTGCAAAAGTAAAAGACGGAGATATTGAAGCCGCGGCTCAGATTATTGCACAGAACAGCTCTTTGCCGGCAGTGTGCGGCAGGGTTTGTCCGCAAGAATCGCAATGTGAAGGTTCTTGTGTTGTTGGAATCAAAAATGAGGCTGTTTCTATCGGAAAGTTAGAGAGATTTGTTGCGGATTGGGCAAGAGAGCGTGATTTGAATGTTTCAAAAAAAGATCCTTCTAACGGTATTAAAGTAGCGGTTATCGGCTCAGGACCTTCAGGACTTGCATGTGCAGGAGATTTGGCAAAAAAAGGATATGACGTAACAATATTTGAAGCATTCCACGAACCTGGCGGAGTGTTGACTTATGGAATTCCTGAGTTTCGTCTTCCGAAAAAAGAAGTAGTACAGTATGAAATTGATTCGATTCGCAAACTGGGTGTAAAAATTGAAACAAATGTTATCATAGGTCGTACGGTTACAATTGAGGAGTTGTTCGAAGAAGAGAATTTCAAAGCGGTATTTATCGGATCCGGAGCAGGACTTCCTATGTTTATGGGAATTCCTGGAGAAAATGCAAACGGGGTATTGTCTGCAAATGAATTTTTGACAAGAGTAAATCTGATGAAAGCATATTTGGAAGATTATGACACTCCGATTCGAAGAGGAAAAAAAGTAGCAGTTGTAGGTGGTGGAAATGTTGCGATGGATGCAGCCAGAACAGCATTGAGATTGGGTGCGGAATCTCATATCGTCTATCGCAGAAGCGACAAAGAGTTACCTGCAAGAGCGGAAGAAGTACATCATGCAAAAGAAGAGGGTATCATCTTTGACACATTGACAAATCCAAAAGAAATTTTGACAGATGATACAGGATGCGTTCGTGCAATGAGATGCGTTAGAATGGAGTTGGGAGAACCTGATGAATCCGGAAGAAGAAGACCTGTTGAAATTCCGAATTCTGAATTTGAGATGGAAGTGGATACTGTTATCATGTCACTTGGAACAAAACCGAATCCGTTAATTACTTCTACAACAGACGGATTGGAAACAAACAGAAAACAATGTATTGTTGTAAACGAAAATGGATTAACTTCTTTAGAAGGAGTTTATGCCGGTGGAGATACGGTAACAGGAGCGGCTACAGTAATTTCTGCGATGGGAGCGGGAAAAGTTGCTGCAAAGGCGATGGATGAATATTTGAAAGAAAAATATCTATCTGAGTAAATCAATAATTATTATGTTAAAATGATTTCAGACATCTATTTTATAAACATAATATCTTTGAACAAGGATAATAGGACGGCTGTTATCACAGAATGAAAAAATAAAAAACTTTCTTTTTTGAAGTGAAGTAGACTTCAGAAAAGAAAGTTTTTTGTGGAAATTTTTATGATTGGAAAATATATGGATATCTATAAAGACAGATGTGCAGTAGATTCTTTTGAGGAAAGCAGTTTGAAAGAAAAATTGATGTCTTTATTCTACAAACAGAATTGAATGTGTATCAATGAGTTTGATAGATGTAATCTATGAATTCTATCCTCTTTGAAGTAACAGAATATGACATATCATGAAAGTTGAAAAATCAAATTAAGACCATACTATAGAGTGTCAGCGAAAGGACATCGTGTTACTATAGCTATTTACTTTATTTCTTAATCAGTGCTAAGAAGAAACATACTATAAAAAATATAGTAGAAATTTAATACAGAATGATATTAGTTTTTTCAAAAATATGGTACGATAGGTGTCAATATAAAAAATCAGCACTGTACTATAGTTTGTTCAGTAATTTCAGGTCATTTGTAAATAGAAACGGAAGGTGGAGCAGAGAATGTTTTATAAACAGTCAAAAAAGAGGAAAATATTATCATTAATTATCATTGGTATTGCAATCAGTGTAGGAAGTACTGTTTTGGTGGGGAATTATTTCCTCAAAGTTGCGATTATTCGACAAGATAAAAAGCCTAAAGTTGCTCCGCCGGATGGATTGAGTGAAATGGATTTGAATAAAATCAATCAATCAAAAGAGCAATATAAAGAGAGAAGAGAAAAAATTTTTAATGATGCTGCAGTTCAAAAACAAGTGGTGAGCATTACATCTGACGATGGATTGAAGTTGTCAGCAGACGAATATACTCAACAGGGTGAAAAGTCTGATATGTGGGTAATCGTTGTGCACGGTTACAAATCCCATCGACATAAGGAAGCTCCTCAAAACATAACAGCCACCTATTTGGAGCAAGGATATCAGGTGTTGACTCCGGATCATAGAGCCCATGGAGAATCAGAAGGAAAATTTATCGGAATGGGATATTTGGAGCGAAAGGATATTGTAAATTGGATAGAATATATTTTGGATAAAAATCCAAATGCCAAGATATCACTGCATGGAGTATCTATGGGAGGTGCTACAGTTATAATGGTATCGGGCGAGCCGCTTCCGCCAAATGTATATGCCATTGTTGAAGATTCGGGATATACATCTGCTTGGGAAGAGTTTGAATCAGAGCTGAAGTATTTGTACCATCTACCGACTTTTCCGGTATTAAATATGGCAGATGTTATGTCTCGTATTAGAGCGGGATATGCCCTTAAGGATGCTTCTTGTGTACCTATGTTACAAAATACAACGGTACCGATGTTATTTATTCATGGAGATAAAGATAGCTTTGTTCCGTTCTATATGTTGGAACAGAATTATCAGGCATATACCAGAGATACAAAAGAAAAATTAATTGTTCATGGAGCAGGTCATGTACAATCATATTTGTTAGAACCGGAAAAATATTGGGATACAGTATTTCAGTTTTTGAAGAAGTATCAAGGATAATTTTTTGTAAAGTGTGTTGGAAAAAGGAATTGAAATTTTTGGATAAGATATTTATAATACTAAAAACTTAATAGAATTATTTCCTTATTCTTGAAAAATGAAGTATCTCAGATACTTGAAAAGTTATGTACAGACTCTGTGAAAATGTAAATAAATTGATTAGTGAAATAATCAAAAGTATAACTTGTATAGATTGGATTGATTCAATAGTTTAATCGAGTTATAGTATAAAATATAGATATTGATAAAAAATTGTTTCGTTGTCTATGTTCTATCATTCGATAAATTTAACAAATAGAAAAACATCCACTTAATCATACTGAAATGAAGTTTTCAAATCGATTGAGCGGATGTTTTGCTATTTGATGATATTAGCTTCTATCAATTGATGGATTAGACATTGAATCTGAACAGTACAACATCTCCATCTTGCATAATATATTCTTTTCCTTCCAAACGAACCAATCCTTTTTCTTTTGCTGCGACCATATTTCCGCCGGAGGCAACCAACTCTGCAAAAGAAATTGTCTCTGCTCTAATGAAACCACGTTCGATATCGGAGTGGATTTTTCCAGCAGCTTGTTGTGCCTTTGTACCTTTTCGGATGGTCCAAGCACGAGTTTCCATAGGACCTGCGGTTAAGAAAGAGATAAGACCGAGTAAAGAGTAGCTTGCTTTCACTAACTTGTCCAAACCTGATTCTCCAATTCCAAGGTCTTCTAAGAATAATTTTTTTTCTTCCTCTTCCAATTGCGAAATTTCATATTCCAAACCTGCGCAGATAGACACACATTCTGCATTTTCAGATTTTGCAAATTCTGCTACCGCTTTTACATAAGGATTTTCTGAGTTATCGGAAGAAAAATCATCTTCGGAAACATTTGCTATATAGATAATTGGTTTGTAGCTTAGTAAAGTCAATGTTTTTACAAAAGATAATTCCTCATCGTTAAAGGACATAGTTCTTGCAGAGAGAGAATTTTCTAATGTAGATTTGATGCGTTCCATAATCTCCACTTCTTTTTTCAAAGAAGCATCTGCTTTCGCTAATTTTACTGTCTTTTGAATTCTTTTTTCCAACAATTCAATATCAGAAAAAATAAGTTCCAAATTGATGGTTTCAATATCTCTTAGTGGATTAATGTTTCCTTCTACATGGACAATATTGTCATCTTCAAAGCAACGAACGACATGAACAATTGCTTCTACTTCTCTGATATGAGATAAGAATTTGTTTCCAAGTCCTTCCCCTTTGCTGGCACCTTTTACAAGACCGGCAATATCATAAAACTCAATATAGGTGGGTACAATTTTTTTGGATTCATATATTTTCGCTAACACTTCTAATCTTTCATCCGGAACTGAAACAACCCCTACATTCGGTTCGATTGTACAAAACGGATAGTTTGCAGACTCTGCTCCTGCATTTGTAATAGCATTAAACAATGTAGATTTTCCTACATTCGGCAATCCTACGATTCCTAATTTCATAATAAATAAACATCCTCTCTAAAAAATTAAAATGTATCTATACTGGTTTTTATGGTATCGGCAAGTTCCTTTAGGAGATATGCTGTCAGTCCCCATATAATATCACCGTTATATTCATAAAAATAGGTAGTATATGTTCCTGTTCCAAAAGAATATTTTTGTTTGTTTGGAATTTTATCATAAGGAAAGGTATCAGGTCTTTGAATTGTGATTTTTCCTTCATATGATTTTGGTTCAGTGGCCGTTAAAAAAGAGACAGGTAAAAAAATCAATCTCTCCACTTCTTCTCTATTCGGTTGAAATTCAGATGATTCTGTCGTCGCAAGAAAAGAATACAGGACTTTTCCAAACGGTGGAGTCAAAATGACAAAATCTGAGAGAATGGAAATATACTTTTTGTCAATTCCTAACTCTTCCTCGGTTTCTCGAAGAGCAGACTCTAATCTGCTTGAATCAGATTGCTCTATTTTTCCGCCGGGAAATGAAATTTCTCCTGATTGCGGAATATTAGAAGAACGCTTTTCTAAAACAATATGATATTCATCCTGCCGCTTGACAAAGAGGATGAGGACAGCATACTCTTTTTGATGCATTCCAACAATTTTTGAATTATAATCTTGAAAGATAGAGAATAATTCATCTTTATTGTTCATAATCTCCTCCTCGGTAATTGTTCTAATGATTATATCATAGATTCTAAGATCCCACTTTTCAAATTTTTGTATCATTTTGGTAAGAATATTGAATATCTTACCTGTGAAAGCTCAATCTTTGTATTTTGATATGGTAATATGATATATCATAAGAGATTATATCATAAATTAAAAAAGAATAGGATATAAATATCATGTAATTTCAGTGAAGAGAAAGAGAACGAATTTTTGGGTATCCATTCAAAAAATAGACTATAAAAATTATATCTTTCCTTTACAGAATCTGTTAGAATGATGTTAAAATAGCAATAGGAGGTGCTCTTATGAAGAATAATTACAGTATTTTTTTACAAGGGTTTCGTTTCTTGAAAACAGTCAAACATTTACCTGATTTTTTGTTAGATGATGAGGTAAAGTGGTATAGAAAGTGTAAGGTAATACTATTGCTTTTTTTCATGGCGGCTTATTTGCTCAGCCCGATTGATTTGTTGTGGGACTTTTTATTTTTTGGATTGGGTTATGTAGAGGATATTTTTCTGATTCTTTTTCTTTTGGCATATGTCTGTGATGAGTTGGAACGGTATGCGGAACAAAAAAGTGTTGGAGAAAATCATGGAAATGCTTGTAATTTTAAAAATAAAAAAGACTGTGATATAATTGATGTGGAATTTATCACAAAGGATAAGGATACCAATTGAGACATGAGGTAATCTTTATTTCAATACTGTAAGAACACACACAAAAATCGATAAAAACACAATCAATCATGTTAGAAATGATACTATGGATTTATGAGGTGGGGAGGAATTTATTTTGAAATATAAGAACAAGTATAATAAGGATTTGATGGAGTTTTTGGATGGAGGCGTTTCTCCTTATCATGCGGTAGAATCTATGAAGAAAAGATTGGAAAAGAGCGGTTATACAGGGTTGGATATCAAAGAGTCATGGTCCTTAAATCGCGGTGGCAAATATTATGTGGATTTGGGGACTACATTGATTGGATTTGCAATAGGAAAAAATGCGGATCGTTTTCGTATCTTAGGCTCTCATACGGACTCTCCGACATTTTTGATAAAACCGAATGCCGATATTCAATTCAAGAATTATCAAAAATTAAACACAGAAACATATGGCGGACCTATTTTGAACACATGGCTTGACAGACCTCTTTCTGTTGCGGGAAGAGTAGATTTGAAGGGAGATTCCGTCTTTGAAACAAAGGCAGTATTGGTAGATTTTGAGGAACCGGTTGCGATTATTCCAAATGTTGCAATTCACCAAAATAGAACCGTAAATCAGGGATTAGAATTAAACAAACAGAAGGATATGTTACCAATTATCGGATTATCCGGAGAAAAATTGGAAGAACATTATTTTTTGAATCGATTATCCGAAAAAATTAACTGTAAGAAAGAAGATATTTTGTCTTATGAGTGTTATTTTTATCCTGTCGAAAAAGCATCATTTGTAGGTTTTTCAAAAGAAATGATTAGCTCCGGAAGATTGGATAATTTATCTATGTTCTATACAAACTTTGTTGCTTTGATGGAAACCAAAGCAAAGAATGCGGTAAATGTTGTAGTGGGTTTTGATAACGAAGAAGTAGGAAGCGGCTCTCGTTTGGGTGCAGGTTCTGTGTTGTTGTCTACAGTGTTGGAAAGAATTGCTCAATCAATGGGAATAACAGGTGATGATTACTATGCAATGATACAAAGATCATTTATGATTTCTTGCGATATGGCACATGCCATTCATCCTAATACACCTGAAAAGACAGATGTTACCAATCATCCTAAGTTGAATGAAGGACCTGTTATTAAGACTAGTTTCAACAAAAAATATAGCAGTACAAGTTATTCTACCTCCGTGTTTATGCAGTTATGCAAAAAAGCGGGAGTGCCTTGTCAACAGTTTGTGAATCGCTCCGATCAGGCAGGAGGTTCTACCATCGGACCGATTTCCGCTCGTGAATTGGCAATCGAATCCGTAGATATCGGAAACCCAATGTTATCAATGCATTCAAGCAGGGAATTGATGGGTTCAAAAGATACAGAATACTTGATTTTGGCATTGAAAGTATTTTTCCAAGAATAAAGAATAGTAGTAGTTAGTTGACATAGTTATTTTGGTAAGACAAGGCACATTTTAGAAGTTTGGAGTGTATATTTTGGCAAAGAAAAGAAATGCAGCAGAAAAAAAATCAAATATGAGAAAAAAGACAGGCGAGGAGCAACAAAAATTATCATTTTTTTCTAAACATAAAAAGAATACAAAAAAACAAGGAAAAAATGAAAATTTACTTGCAATCATCATGGTATTTGTGGGAATTTTCGTTTCTCTATCCTTGAATACAGCTTCCATGGGAATTGTAGGGAAAGGAATTCGCTTTTTGTTGTTGGGGATTTTTGGAAAAATAGCACTCCTTCTTTCAATCGGGATGATTGTTTTGGGTGCGGTAAAATTACTATATTATAATCGGTTTACATTTCAAGACATTCCAACGGGACTGATTCCTTTACTGTTTTTGGATGTGAGTTTGTTTTATGCAAAAATTAATAATTTCATCCTTCCAAAGGGCGAGTATCGCTGGAGTAATGTGAGTAGGGTATTTACAGATTCAGCGGAGAATTTGGGAGTAGGAGTCATTCCATATTCGTTTTTATATCTATTTCATAGATTTTTAGGAGTATGGGGAACTACAATTTTTCTTCTGGCTTTGACCTTATTTATTGTATGGTTCTATTTTGGATTCGGACCGTTACAAATGATTGAAGAAACAGGCGGTGTAGTGAAAGGATTTCGTGCATTTTTTGAAATGATGAAAGAAAAAATAAGCAATTTAATTTTTGAAGAATTGCCTGATGATGAAGGCGATGATGAACAGAGTGCATTTTTGGAACAGGGAAATTTTGAAAAAAGCTTTGATTACAGTCTGTACGAAAATTATCAATTGAAACCGTTGACAAAGGAGAGTTATACGGAACAGGAAAAGCGTGAAAATATGTTTAAAGTTTTTTTTGGTAGAAATCATCAAACAGACTCTTCAGGGGAAGATTCATTTGAAAAAGAAGAAGATTCGGCTTATCAAGAAGAATCGGATGTTTTGGACAGAAGAGAAGTTTCTGATGATGATGTTCCGTCTAATTTTGAGTACAACAACTTGGAAGAAATCGTTTATCGAAAAGAGCGTGTTAGAAACAGTTCACAGGCTCAAGAGGATAGTGAACCGATGGCAGTCAAAAAAGAAAATTCAGGAATTTCGATTATTACAGGAGAAGAACATGAGGAGCTCCAAAAAGAGTACATTCTTCCGCCGTATTGGTTATTGGACAGCCATACAAAATTGCAGAGAAAAAATTCTGATATTCAGCATAAAGCAAAGTTAGTAGAAGATACTTTGAAAATTTTTGCCGTAGAAGCAAGCGTAGTGAATGTTTCTTCCGGTCCGACCATTACAAGGTATGAGTTGCAACCGAAACCGGGAACAAAAGTTTCTAAGATATTAAGTTTATCAGACGATTTGTCACTTGCCTTAGCTGCACAATCGATTCGGATTGAAGCGCCGATTCCGGGAAAATCTCTGATTGGGATTGAGGTTTCTAATGAAGAAACGGAAATCGTAGGATTTAAAAGTGTGGTAACAGATGCACTATTCAGAAATGAATCATCCAAAGTTTCTTTTGTGCTCGGAAAAGATGTCGCAGGCAAAACAAAGATTTCTAATTTAGTAAAAATGCCACATTTATTGGTTGCGGGTTCAACAGGTTCCGGAAAAAGTGTATGTATCAACACTTTGATATGTAGTATTTTGTATCATGCAAAACCGGATGAAGTAAAGTTTATTATGATTGACCCTAAGATGGTCGAATTATCCGTTTACAACGGAATTCCTCATCTGATGATGCCTGTTGTTACCGATATGAAAAAAGCACCCTACGCTTTGAGTTGGGCAGTCGATGAGATGAATCGCAGATATAAAACATTTGCGGAAAATCGTGTAAAGGATATTGATGGATATAACAAAAAAATGCCGGAAGAAAAAATGCCAAGTATCGTTATCATTGTAGATGAGTTGGCTGATTTGATGTTGGTAAGTCCGAAAGAAGTAGAAGATTCCATCTGTCGATTGGCACAGATGGCAAGAGCTTGTGGAATTCATTTAGTGATTGCAACTCAAAGACCATCTGTAGATGTTATCACCGGTTTGATTAAAGCAAACATCCCTTCTCGAATCGCCTTTGCAGTATCTTCTCAAACAGATTCTCGTACGATATTGGATATCGGAGGAGCAGAGAAACTGTTGGGAAAAGGAGATATGCTCTACTATCCAATTGGAATGAGCAAACCGCTTAGAGTACAGGGGGCATTTATTTCAGAACAAGAAGTGATAAATATTGTGTCTTTTATCAAAGAACAAAATGCACAATCCAAAGAAGAAGAGCAAGAACAGAAAGAGAATGTTGTTTCACAAATTCAAGAAAAGATGCAACAACAACTTCAAGAAGAGGAAGTGGATGACCTATATCAGGATATTGTTGATTTTGCAATTGAAAACGGAAAAGTATCAACGTCTCTGATTCAAAGAAAATTCAGGATAGGGTATAACAGGGCATCTCGAATTATGGATTATATGGAAGAAAAGGGGATTGTAGCCGCAAGTGACGGTGTGAGACCAAGAAATGTATTGGTTGATGGAAGCGATACTTTGAGAGGAAATAATAATGGGGACGAATTGGAATAAAGTATTTATTACAACAATGGGATGTGCAAAAAATTGGGTTGATTCTGAGAATATGCTTGGAATTATGGAGTCTGAAGGTTTGACTCAAACTTTAGATGTTGAAGAAGCGGAGATAGGAATTGTCAACACATGTGGGTTTATTGACAGTGCTAAGGAAGAGTCTATACAGGAAATTTTGTCATTGGCACAGTATAAGGAAATAGGGAATTTGAAAAAATTGATTGTTACCGGATGTTTGGCACAGAGATATTCCAAAGAGTTGATGGAAGAAATTCCTGAAATTGATTTTATTTTGGGAACAACAAGTTTTCCTCAAATTATGAGTGCAATCAAAATGACAGAATTGGGGAAACGGGACAGTTTGTTGGAAGATATCAATTTGAATTTATCAGAGAATATGGAAAGAACACAACTGACAGAAGAGTATTATGCCTATCTTAAAATAGCAGAGGGTTGTGATAATCTTTGTACCTACTGTATTATTCCGAAATTAAGAGGAAAGTATCGTAGCAGACAAAAAGAAGATATTGTGGAAGAGTCAAAAAAATTAGCAGAATCCGGAGTGAAAGAATTGATTGTGATTGCACAGGACACCACAAAATATGGGATAGATTTATATGGGAAAAAATCATTGGGAGAGTTGTTGAAAGAGCTGGACAATGTGAAAGGCTTGCATTGGATTCGTGTATTGTATTCTTATCCGGAAGACATTGATGATGAGTTTATTTTGGCAGTGAAGAACTCCAAAAAAATCATCCCTTATTTCGATATGCCGATTCAACATTGTTCAGATACAGTGCTCAAGAGAATGAATCGTCATACATCAAAGCAAGAATTGTATGATAAAGTGAATCAGATTCGAACACAGATACCTGATGCAGTTCTAAGAACAACTCTAATTACAGGATTTCCGGGAGAAACGAAAGAAGAGTTTGAAGAATTAAAACAATTTGTGCAAGAAGTTAAATTCGATAGGTTGGGAGTATTCGCCTTTTCACAAGAAGAGGGAACGCCCGCAGCAAAAATGAAAGATCAGATTGCAGAGCAAGAAAAAGAAAATCGTCGTGCTGAAATTATGAATATTCAACAGGGAGTTTCTTTTGAAAAGAATCAATCGTTCTTAAATCAAACAGTGGAAGTATTGATCGAAGAAGAAGTAGAGCAAGGAGTATATGTAGGAAGAAGTAAAAGAGACATGGTGGAAATAGACGGAGTTGTCTATGTTCATACAGACAGAGAGCTGGAAATAGGATCATTTGTATCAGTAGAAATAGATGATTTCATGGAATATGATTTAATTGGGAGGGCAGTATCATGAATACACCAAACAAACTGACTGTTTTGAGATTATTATTGGTACCTGTATTTTTTGTGGTAGCTTATTTTGAAAAAAGTAAAGAAGTGTATCTCTTAGCAACCATTGTATACAGTATTGCTTCTGCAACAGATTTTTTTGATGGATATCTTGCCAGAAAATATAATTTGGTAACAGATTTTGGAAAATTTATGGATCCGCTTGCTGACAAAGTGTTAGTTGCCGCAGCCATGATTTATTTGGTGCAAGTAGGAAGATTGCCCGCTTTTCTCGTTGTAGTAATTGTTGCAAGAGAATATGCAATCAGCATCTTAAGAGCCATTGCTTCCAGTCAGGGAACGGTGATTGCAGCAGCAAAGGGTGGAAAAATCAAGACAGTAACACAAATGATAGGAACAATTTTATTGTTGTTAAATATGACTGCAATTGGCTTGCCGATAATGTATATTGCCTTAATTGCTACGATATACTCCGGTGGGGAATATATCTACAATAGTCGTCATTTAATTTCAGAAAAATAAAAAAATAAAAGCAATATCAATACAAAAATGAAAAAAGTTTTTCGTTTGACCCATCACAGATAAACACTCGCTCTTTCCAAAATACGGTGCAAGTTGCTCCGGCGATTCATAAGGATTTTGCACAAATGATTCAAAATGAAATCAATAACGAAAAATTCGAATATGAAGTGATTAAGGACAAGGATTCACTCAATAGAGTGAATCAAACAATTCAAACAGAGGGATTGGATAAACAGTTGTATTTGTTGGAATCTAAACTTGATGAGGGCAAACGCTTTACAAAAAATGATATTATTATCGGCGAGAGATTGATTCAAAAGTATATCAAGGTGGAAGACAGTGAAAAAGCAATGCAAGCAGTTGCTTTGACTGCTGAAGTAGGAACACAAGCTGGACAGATGGTACAGGCTATGTCTATGATGAGAAGAATGACTCCTGAAAGTCAATTGATGGCTTTGAATCGTATTGCTCAAAAACTGACGAATGAGTATGTAAAACCGGGAGAAAAGAAAATTACTGTATCTATATCGAGGACACAGGATATTTTTTTAGAAAGAAAATATCAATCATAGTGAATACATATTATCGTTATTGTTAATTATTATTTTTGATTGACAAAAAGCTTGAATAGGAATAGAATAAATAACGAAAATAGGAATTATTCCTATTTTTATTTTTGAAAATATATTTATCATAAAGGAGTAGGGAAATGAAAAGATTTTGGAATAAAGCACTTACAGTTGCTTTGATTACAACAATGGGACTATCTGTGTTTGCGGGTTGTGGAACAGCAGAAAAAACGGAACCAAACAATACAGAGGGGAAGAAATTACAGGTATATACCAGTTTTTACCCAATGTATGATTTTACAAGTAAAATTGCCGGCGACAAGGTAGATGTAATCAATTTAGTTCCTTCCGGTACTGAACCGCATGACTGGGAACCAAGTACAGAAGATATTGCAAATTTAGAAAAAGCTGATATGATTATTTATAACGGTGCAGGTATGGAACACTGGGTAGACGATGTGACAAAATCATTGAGCAATAAGGATATCGTGTTGGTAGAAGCATCTGAAGGAATTGATTTGATGGAAGGACACCATCACCACGACGATGAAGGTGAAGAGGCACACGACCACGAAAGTGAAGAAGCGCATGAGCATGAGGGTGAAGATGCGGATGAACATGAACACGGTTTAGATCCTCATGTTTGGACAAGTATTAAAAATGCAAAGAAAGAAATGGAAAATATCAAAAATGCTTTGGTAAAGGCAGATGCAGCGAATGCTGAATATTATGAAGCCAATTTCAAAATGTATAGTGAAAAATTTGATGAGTTAGATAAAAAGTATGAAACGGAAATTGCAAAACTTCCAAATAAAAATATTGTAGTATCTCATGAAGCGTTTGGGTATTTATGTAAAGAATATGGATTGACACAAGTAGGAATTGAAGGGTTATCACCTGATTCTGAGCCAAACCCAAAAAGAATGGCTGAGATAGTGGAATTTGTGGAAGAACACAATGTAAAAGTTATCTTTTTTGAAGAGTTGGTAAGCCCTAAAGTGGCAGAATCTGTTGCAAAAGAAACAGGGGCGACAACAGATGTATTAAATCCGATTGAAGGTCTTACAGAAGAGCAACTGAAAGAAGGAAATGATTATATTTCTATTATGGAACAAAATCTGAATTCCATTGTGAAAGCACTACAATAAGAAAGGTGTAGACGAGTGAACGAAATTATTTCTTTAGATAATGTCACATTTGGTTATGAAAAGGAAACAGTGTTGGAAAACCTGGATATGAAAATATATGAAGGAGATTTAATCGGCATCATGGGAGAAAATGGTGCTGGTAAAAGCACTTTGATTAAACTGGTCTTGGGGCAGTTGGAACCGTGGCATGGAAGCGTCATGATGAACGGAAAAAAAGTCAGCAAGTATGATGTGAAAAACGGAATCGGCTATGTTCCGCAAAGAGCTTCAGGTAAAAACTCTGGGTTTCCGGCAACGGCTGAAGAGATTGTTATGCTAAATCTCTTTCAGGATATAGGTTTCTTAAAAAGACCGAAAAAGCATCATTATCAAATGGTTCATAATGCATTAAGAATGGTAGAGATGGAAGAGTATGCAAATCGTTTGATTTACAAAATGTCCGGCGGACAACAACAGAGAGTAATGATAGCAAAGGCGTTGGTGAACAATCCGAATATTTTGTTGCTTGACGAACCGACAACGGGAATTGATAGAAAATCTACCGAACAGTTGATGCATTTGCTCCATCATATCAACTGTCACCATAAGATAACAATCGTTGTGATTAGCCATGATGTGTCTGTTTTGAAGAATGTTTCAAATCGTATATTTTTATTAGAGGATAAACGGGCAGTAGAAAGAAAAGGGGAATGGTAACATGGAAATGTTTCAATATGCATTTATGCAAAAGGCCTTTATTGTAGGAATTATGCTTTCTGTTATCATCCCATGTGTAGGAATTGTCGTGATTCTAAGAAGATTGTCTATGATAGGAGATGCACTTTCACATGCTTCACTGGCAGGAGTAGCAACAGGGTTGATATTAAACTTCAATCCTGTGCTGGGTGCAATTGCAACAGCGGTTATAGGGGCATTAGGGATTGAATTTATCAGAAAAAAGATCCCTAAGTATTCCGAGATGTCTATTGCAATTATTATGTCAGGCGGAGTAGGGTTGGCAGCGATTCTCTCAGGATATGTAAAAAATTCTGCTAATTTCAACAGTTTTTTATTTGGGAGCATTGTTTCTATCAGTGACTTTGAGTTATATTTTGTAATTTTTGTAAGCATCGCTGTATTTTGTTGCTTTTTACTGTTATATAAAGAATTGTTGCACATAGCATTCGATGAAGAAAGTGCAATTTTGGCAGGAGTTCCTGTTCGTTTTGTTACCTTTTTATTTACAATTTTAACAGGATTAACTATTTCTATTTCAGCCAGAATTGTAGGAGCATTGATTGTTTCTTCCATGATGGTAATTCCGGGCGCTTGTGCAATGGAATTTGCAAAGAGTTATAAACAAACGGTGATATATTCTATTTGTTTTGCAATATTCTTTCATGTTGTAGGACTGATTCTCGCTTATCAATTTGCGATGAAACCGGGTGGTACTATTGTATTGACAGGAATTTTCACACTGTTGTCAATCTTTGCAATCAAATATATTTTGAAAAAAACGACTACAAGATAAATAGGTATCATGATTGTCCAACGTTCTCAATTTTATGATTTAAAGTAATGAATAGAACAGTATTGTAAAGGTATTCTAACGAAATTTGTTGAATGGTTCAAAAAATAAAATGATTCTGTAATTCAAATAAAAGAGGGGGTGTCCCTCTTTTTCACATAGGACAAATTTAGGACAGTTTTGTGAAACGGCATACAAATATGATATGATTATGTAAAAACACAGGATATCTGTTTGTAAGATGCTATAAACGTATTCTGTAAAATGCTGAAACAATACATTTTTCTAATCGAAAATTATGGAAATGAAAGAGGCGATGTGCTATGAGTATAAAGTTGGTCAGAATAGGTGTTAATGACGCGGAAAAATTATGGACAATGCAAGTTCAGGCGTTTCAAAAATTATTGGACAAATATCAAGATTTAGAAACTAATCCGGCAAATGAAACAAAAGAAAAAATCAAGACAAAATTACTTCAAAAACAGACCTTCTTTTATTACATTTATGAGGGAAATGATATCGTTGGTGCGATTCGAGTAATTGATAAAAAAGATGGAAGCAGAAAGAGGGTAGCGCCGGTGTTTATAATGGAGAAATTTCGTAATAAAGGTTTAGCACAAAAAGCTTTCTGCGAGATAGAAAGAATTCATGGTAAAGACAATTGGGAGCTTGATACAATCTTTCAAGAAAAAGGAAACTGCTATTTATATGAAAAATTAGGATATATTAGGATAGGAGAGATTGATAGAATAAACGATAGAATGGATATTGTTCACTATATAAAAAATTAGCAAACTTTCAGTTATCTAAGTGAGAATAAAATATAAAATAGTATTCAAGGGACTGTAAATTGAAAGTGTTTTCTGTTTTTGGTTGTTCAAAACGAAAAAATAAAGGCGAGTTCAGAAGGTTTGCTGATATGAAGAAGGAATGGTATGACACCGTTGAATTTCAGAGATAAAAATTGACATTTGTGAGGGTGATAATATGTCAAAAGTAGGTACAGGCAATACAATAGAGGATAATAAAAATGCAACAAATCAAAGTTTTCTTTATTTTTTGCATGAAGAAAATATATTTGATGAAAAGTCTTTTTCCGAGCTATACAACTATATCAATAAATTGGACAGCGTAAGTCTTGCTGAACTAAAGGACTTATATTTTATTCAAAATCAAATCATGAGACATCTTGTTTATCATTTTGATAAAGATGATTTTAGTAAAATCAGTAATCTTCCGGCAACATACTGGAAGTATATTGATCTTTTGGATAATGCTATACAGAAGCTCCCTGTCATTTAGTTATAAATAGATTGATATATTGTATTATTTCGGTTCTAAAAAACAAGATTTGTTTATCTCAAATATTTTTTCATAACAACCGCCTTGCTTTTTTTATTTCCCCAGATAAGGACTATCTCTTCTGCTTCCTCAAATCCATGTTTTTTCCAAAAAGAAACCAAATTTTTTTGGTAATCGTTCACGACATCAATTCGTATAGAATCCCTTTTATCTTGTATCATTTTTGATTCAAAGTAGGAATATAGACTGCTGCCTGTACCGTTTCCCTGTAAATTTTTTGCTAACATAATCAGTGAAAGATACACCTCTTGTTCTAATTTATAGTCCAATATTCCTTGTATCTTTGAATTTTGCTGATTTACGATTACAGAAGGACGAAAACCGAGTTTTCTCATAGTCGAGATTTCTTGTATCATAAATGTTTCATCTACTGATTTTACACTTAAATGATGGAATAAAAATTGGTAGTTAGAATTATAAATCTCTACGATAGCCTTTATATCCTTCTCCTGCACATCACGAATCATATATTTTGACATAGGTGTTTCCTCCTAAAACTTCAATTTATTCATCATGTCTTTTTCATTTTATTTATAATGTTCAATCTCTTCCCTATTCATACCGGTAAGTTCTGTTATCCATAATCCCACTATATCAGAAAGTACAGAATCACAGACATATTCATTTTCACCATCAATATATTTACAGGAAAATATCGGTTCCCTTGTTGCAGATTGATAAAACTTCATTGCAAATTCGTCCAATTTGTCAGGATGAAAAGGAAGGGATAGGGTTTCTGCAATTTTGCTGCGTGTTTTGTCCCAATCCTCATTTTTAGCAATGTAATTCTCTCTCGTTTTTGATAAATATCCTGCGCAAAAAGATTTTAGTAAAGCATGATTTTTATAAAGATATTTACAATTAAAATCAGAAATATATCCTGCATGGAGTAAGAATATCAGTAACTCTTCCAAGGTTTCTGCAACTCTTCCGACATCACCTTCACTACTGATAAATCCTATGCTGTCATCTTCAAGAAAAACAAATTCACCGCCACTTCCGTCTTGAGCGAATGCTTTGCATGGTATGGAGTAGATTTCATGATTGTTTGAGAATGCTACCTGTTGAATTTTGTCATAAAAATAAATATCACACTCACGCATGAGCAAGGTATTCAGTTCATTGTTTTGACGTATATATTTGAGTAAATCCATTGTGTTTTCTCCTTTTACATAAGTTTATTATTGGTCAGTATTCAAAGATATTTTATTGCAATTATCAGTATCTGATATCAACTGCTTTTTATAATACATCCGGTTACAGTATATCATTTTTAAGATATTGTTTCTATCGTAAAAAACAGCATTTATTTTTATACTTAACCACTGGTTAAAGTTATCATAAAAAATTTACCTTTTTCAAGTTCCGGTATATCTTATTATCTTTTTCATAATCATACATTATTTCTACATTTTACAATAGTATTTAGTATGAATGGTATGTTACTTAAGTTGTTTGTACGATTTTTCGGAGAGTTTCTATGTTGCATTGTTATGAATTTGCTCATTTATCCTTTGGAAATTAGTAAAAAATATTTTTAGACAAGGATATTTTTTGTCGGCATTCAAAAATTTTAAATTTATTTTGTGAAAAGAAGTTACTTCCGTTTCATATTTACCTCAAAATTTGACGGAAAGACAGTTGGAAAAGTATGATTTCAGTATAATAATATCATATCTTTTGATGACTTATTTATCTGAAAAACAAAACGGGCATAAGGGAAGGATAATTGTTTTGAGGAAATGAATTGTTTTAGCAGTGTATTGGATAGATTGCATTCTGTAATATACTTTAGTAATCCATGATAAAATGCATGATATAACAGTACAAGAAACCTTCTCTATGATATTGTATGTAATTCCATTCTAATATATAATGGAAATGTAATTATGATGAGTATAACTGAGATAAAATAATCGTTTGAGGAGAAGAGTACGATGTTTAGTATGACAGGTTACGGTAGAGCAACAGCAGAAAATACACTTTGTTCTATCACAATAGAGATGAAGTCAATTAACAATCGATATTTGGATATCTATGTAAGAATGCCTAGACAAATTATGAGATTAGAAGAAAAAGTAAAGGATATGATAAAGCAGGAAATTCAGCGAGGAAAGTTGGATGTGTTCGTTACTTTGATATTGAAAGACGGTGTTGACAAGAAACTGACACTAAATAGAAGATTGGCAGAAGAGTATATAACGATTGCACGGGAAGTAGAAAATCAAGTTTCTCTCAGTGGGGGGATCAGAACAATGGATTTGTTGAAATTTCCGGATGTGATTGCGGTTGCAGAGAATGAATTTGACGAACAGGAGATTTTGGAATTATTGAATATAGCTACTCGTCAAGCGGTTTCGGAAATGGTTGAAATGAGAAAAAAAGAAGGTCAAGCTTTATCGAAAGATATTTCAGCCAGATGTAAGATTCTGTCAGAGAACATTCTTCATATTGAAAGTTTTGCAGATACTTTGGAAGAGGAATATCAAGAAAAGTTGATGGAGAAGATGACTGTTTTATTACAGAAGATGAGTCAAAATATTGATGAACAAAGAATCATACAAGAGGCGGCAATTTTGGCGGACAGAAGTTCTATTACGGAAGAAATCATTCGTTTTAAGAGCCATATTGCACAATTGCTTGACAGTTTAGAAAAATCGGAACCGATTGGCAGAAAGTTAGATTTTATTATTCAGGAGATGAATCGTGAAGTAAATACAATCGGCTCTAAATCAGACAAAATTGATATTTTAGATAAGGTTGTTATGTTAAAGAGTGAATTGGAAAAGATTAGGGAACAAGTACAGAATATAGAATAGCATGGAGTAGATTGATGAAGAAAAAAGGACTGTTGATTGTGCTTTCGGGACCGTCCGGAAGCGGAAAAGGAACGATTTGTAAAAGGTTTTTGGAGAAAAATGAAAAAGTAGGACTTTCTATTTCGGCAACAACGAGAGCTCCAAGGGATGGAGAGGAAGACGGAACACATTATTTTTTTATAGATAAGCCCAAATTTGAAGAAATGATTGAGAAACAGGAACTTTTGGAATATGTTCATGTATTCGATAACTATTACGGCACTCCTAAAAAGTATGTGGAAGATAAAATTGAATCCGGAGATGATGTTATTTTAGAAATTGAGATTGAGGGAGCAATGAATATCAAAGCAAGTTATCCGGATGCAGTTCTTATTTTTGTATTGCCACCGACGATTGAAGAATTGAAGAGAAGAATTTGTAGTCGTGGAACAGAAACTATGGAGCAGATAGATAAGAGGTTAGATCGTTCCATTCGTGAAATCAGTGAAATTAAACAGTATTCATATTTTATTGTGAATGATGATTTGGAATACTCCGTAAAAGAGTTGGAAGCAATTGTTTTGGCAGAAAAAAACAGGGTTTCCAGATATACGAAACAGATTCATGAACTTTATCAAGATTATGAAAATGGGATGAAGGAATATTCGAAATAGAGATATGAAATACTTGAAGGAGAATGGATATGGAAAAAAATATTGTTGTGGGTGTGAGCGGAGGCATTGCAGCATATAAAGCTTGTGATGTGGTATCCAAGCTAAAAAAACAAGGCTTTAAGATAGATGTTATCATGACAAAAAATGCACAGGAATTTGTCTCGCCTTTGACATTTCAGACATTGAGCAACCAAAAGGTGGTGACGGACATGTTTGAAAGACCTTCCGATTGGAATGTAGAGCATATCGAATTGGCAAAAAAAGCAGATGTGTTTGTGATTGTACCGGCGACTGCCAATATCATTGGGAAAATAGCAAACGGGATAGCAGATGACATGCTTACTACCACGATTATGGCAACTGAAGCGAAAAAAGTAATTGTACCTGCTATGAATACGAAGATGTATAACAATCCGTTCGTTCAGGAAAATATATTGAAATTGAAAAAACACGGATATTATTTTATCGAACCGGTGTCCGGGCTATTGGCTTGTGGAGACACAGGAAAAGGTAAAATGGAAGATTCTACGGTGATTGTAGAGGAATTGTGTTTGATAGCAAATCAAACAAAAGAGATGGCCGGATGTAAAGTTACAGTTACAGCGGGAGCAACGACAGAAGATATCGATCCGGTCAGATATCTTACAAATCGTTCTACCGGTAAAATGGGATATGCGATTGCAGAGCAAGCTATTCTAAAGGGTGCAACAGTTGTTTTGATTTCAGGAAAAACAAATTTAAAACCACCGCGAGGACTGTCGAAGTTTATTGAAATTCGTTCCGCACAAGAGATGTACCAAGAAGTAAAAAGAGAATTCTTTGATACTGATATCTTGATTAAAGCCGCGGCGGTAGCAGATTTCACACCGAAGGTTTTTGCTAAAAACAAAATCAAAAAGCAAGATGAAAATTTGGTAATTGATTTGAAACGTACAAAAGATATTGCCTTTGAGATGGGACAATTAAAGAAATCCAATCAGGTGATGGTGGGATTTGCAGCAGAAACAGAGAGTGTCTTAGAACATGCTGTTCAAAAATTAAAAAAGAAAAATTTGGATTTTATTGTGTCAAATGATTTAACGAAATCCGGAGCAGGGTTTGGAACAGATACAAATATTGTGAATTTTTTATTTCCGGACGGAGAAATTGAAAAATATGATTTGATGCAAAAAAAAGAAGTGGCAGATAGAATTTTGGAAAAAGCGCATACAATTTTGCAAAATAGAAAGTGATGGTTACGATGTTTGAATTTGAAAAACCGATTTTATATAAGGCAGTGATTCACACATTAAACAAATATCAAGCAGTCCCGACTTTTTCTACCTTTGAGATAGATAGAGAAGAAGAGATGACCTATGATTTTTTGTTGAAACATATTAACTCCTTGTACCATTCTCGTGAAATGAAATGGGCAAGGTTTCAGGAAGACAGTGTAGTAGATTGCATGATGACAGATTTAGATCAAAATTTAGACGCCTTTATGGAAGTAACAAAAGATATTTCAAGTTTGCTTCATCAGGTAATTTATGAAAATTCTTCCACATTACCTTCTTGTGATTTGGCATTTGTTTTGTTTGAAATGAGTGAATTGTTGTATTTTGGATGTTTTAAGTGGAATCATAAAAGATTTTTTGTTCGTGGGAAAGAACCGACAAAAGATGGAAATATTTGGAAATTATCCAATACGGAAGATTTGTATTTGGCTAATCGAACAAAGGTAGATGAAGGATTTTTGATTCATTTGAAACATAAAGACATTGCCTTAATTGATCGAAAATATATGATTAACTCAGATGAAGTACAGCTTTTGGGTGAGATGCTCTTAAAGAGTGATGCAGGGTTCTCTGAAAAAGAAAAATTTCAAGAATTCAAGGAAATTACAACAAATTTGGAAGATAAATTCGTTGGAGAAGATTTCAGTCAAAAAGCACAGGTGAAAAAAGCGGTTTTAGACAGTGTGTTTGAAAAGGGAAGTGTCCATATCCCAACTGTTATTGAACAGGCTTTTGAAGAAAAGAGTGAACTGAAAAATATCTATGAAAATGCATTTCAAAAAGCAAATCTTTGGAATGAAGAGATTGTGATACCGGAAACAACATTAAAGAAAAACTATCAAAAACAACATATCATAACGGATGAGGGAATCGAAGTGAATATACCGGTACACTTAGTAAATGAAACAGACACGGTGGAGTTTGTTTTGGAGGAAAACGGAAAGTGGTCTATTGTGATAAAAAATATTGATATGATGAAAGAAAAATAAGAAACAGGAGGGACAGAAATGTTAGAGATTGGCGGGATTTTGTTAACGGAAGAGCAAATTCAAGAAAAGGTAAAAGAGTTGGCAAAACAGGTAGAAAAAGAGTTTGCAGGAGAGGAACTCTATGTGGTCGGAATATTGAAAGGTGCCTGTATTTTTGTGTCAGATTTGATAAGACATATTGATTTAGATGTGAAGATTGATTTTATGTCTTTGTCAAGCTATGGGATGTCTTTAGAAAGCTCCGGAGTTGTGAAGATTATCAAAGACTTAGATATGGATGTTGAAGACAAAAATGTTTTGATTGTAGAGGATATTATTGATACCGGATTAACGATAGATTATCTAAAAAATTATCTTTATGCCAGAAAATGCAAAAAATTGAAGATTTGTACTTTGTTGGATAAACCGGAAGGGAGAAAATGTGATGTAAAAGCAGATTTTACAGGATTTCATTTGCCGGATGAATTTATTATAGGATATGGAATCGACTGTCAAGAAAGTTATCGAAATCTTCCATACATTGCTTTTGTAAATCAAGATAAGTAAATTCTCTCAGTAAGAAATTGTATCGAAAATGTCAGGTTGGTTCAGTAATTTGAAAATATTACATTTGGCAAAATTGTGCATTTTGGATTATAATGAAGTATCGTAAGATAATGATATGAGTATGGAGAATTTATTTTTCAAAAAAACGACAGATTTTTTATATATTCTAACGATATTTTTATTATAATAGAGTAAAGAAGAAAGGAGGGAATTTATATGTTGAAAAAAATATTATCTGCAGTTATCACTTTAATTGGGATTGCATTAGGGTTGACATTGTTCTTTTTTTTGGAAAACACTACTGATATTTTCCCCGGTGGTATCGTGGCAATGACTGTGTTGGCAATTAGTACGATTATTGTTTTTGGAATTATTTTTTCTTTATTGGCACCTATTTTTATTCATATCGGCTTGTCCATCACAGCAAAGATAGAAAAAGAATTTTCTCAATTCAAAACTGTAGATATTCTAACCAGTTCATTAGGCGGAATCATCGGGTTGATTATTGCGTATTTTATCGGCACTATTGTTCAAAAAATTCCTGTGGTAGGGGTTCCGATTTCGGCATTTTTCTATATCTTCATGTTGTATTTGGGGATAAAAATTTCTTTGAAAAGAAAAGAAGATATCTTATCTCTGTTTGTACCGTCTAATTGGCCTGCGACAAAAAATAAGGATCAAAGTATGATTTCCGAAACAGATAACGCTGAAAGAGTCAGACCTAAAATTTTGGACACTAGTGTCATTATCGATGGAAGAATAGCGGATATTGCCAAGACAGGATTTATCGAAGGAAAATTAATTGTTCCAAGCTTTGTTTTGGAAGAATTGAGACATATTGCGGATTCCTCGGATGATTTAAAAAGAACAAAAGGAAGAAGAGGCTTGGATATTCTTAATTCTATGCAAGCAGAGTTGAAATTGCAGTTTGAAATTGCAGAAAAAGATTTTGACACAGTAAAAGAAGTGGATATGAAACTATTGAAACTTGCTGAAGAATTGGGTGGAATTGTATTAACAAATGATTTTAATTTGAATAAAGTAGCAAAATTTCAGGGAGTAAAAGTTTTAAATATCAATGAATTATCCAATGCAGTAAAGCCGATTTTTTTGCCGGGCGAAGTCTTGGATGTTACTGTTATCAAAGAAGGAAAAGAAATGAATCAAGGTGTTGCTTATTTGGAAGATGGAACGATGATTGTTGTAGAAGGTGCAAAAAAAATGGTTGGAATGCAAAAGACAGTGATTGTGACATCGGTTCTTCAAACAGCAGCCGGAAGAATGATTTTTGCAAAACCGATGGAGAAATAGAATTAGAGGAGTTAGTATGAAAAACAGGATTCAAGATGCAATATTTTTGGGGATTGATTTTCAAGAGAGATTGATGCAGGCGGTTTATGAATCAGAGAAAATAATTAAGAATGAAATGATTTTGTGTGAATTGGCAAAATATTATGATGTTCCCATAATGTTTACAGAGCAATATCCAAAAGGTTTGGGTTCTACTGTAGAAGTGCTGAGACAATATCAAACGGAAGAAAATACTTTTTCGAAAGTAGTTTTTTCAGCTTATTCTGACATTCAAGAGAGAGTGGAGGAACTTCATCGAAGAACAATTATTTTATCAGGTTCAGAAACCCATATTTGTGTTTATCAAACTGTGAAAGATTTGTTGAAACATGGATATTCTGTAATGATTGTATCAGATGCGGTGTCTTCTCGAACATTGGAGAATAAAGAGATTGCCCTACAGCAAATGGAAAAGTTAGGTGCAACTATTGTAAGTACAGAAATGTTGGTGTTTGAATTTTTAGAAACGGCGACGTCACCTTATTTCAAACACTTTTCTAAATTAATAAAGTGATAGAAAGTAAGAGAGTTTTCTTTGAGTATCCAGGAAAACTCTTTTTTGTATCTATCTTCATTTGTCTGAAAAAGGGAGGTTTGTTGAAGGAAGAATTTTTTGTCCGAAAATTTTAGTTTATAAAATATTGTCTTTTTGCAGGTCGATAATAGAGTGAATAAAGATTGAAAAAACTAATGTTAAAAATCGGTAAAATAATAGGTATAGACATTTTATTTATGATATAATAATGTGCTGGAAATAGAATTTACAGTAAATAGAATCAGGAGTTGTTATGATAGAAAATTTGAAGGGAAAAGATTTCAAAAAAGAACTTGTTTTAAAAGGAATTTTGATTTCGTTTGCCATATTATTTTACTTTTTTATAAAAAATATACCTTTTGCACTTGAAAAAATTAGACTTTTTTTGAATACAATGAATCCTTTTATTTATGGAATGGTGATTGCATACTTGATGTTTCGGCCCGTATGTTTTATTGAGCGACAGTTGTTTCGATTGTTTAAGAGGAATGAAAAGTATCGTCAACTTTGTCGGAATTTATCTATTTTTTTTGTATTTTTGATGACTTTCGGATTTTTGATTTTTATTGGGAATGTATTTATTCCACAGTTAGTGGAAAGTCTGACTGTTTTGACTGAAAAAATACCGGAGTATATTAAGCAATTTGAAACTTTTTGGAAAAATGTTGTTCAAAATCAAAAAATTTTACATCAACTGAAGTCTTTTGGTTTTACTAACATCTCTCAGTATAAGGTTGATTTTTGGGAAAATCTGAATCAGAAAACAATTAAATTTTTCCAATTTTTGATTCCAAGTGTTATTTCTATTTCGGGAAGTTTCACCGGGAAAATAGTAAATATTCTTATGGGAATTATTGTATCCATCTACTTGTTGAGCGGAAAAGAAGTTTTTGAAGCGCAGAGCAAAAAAGTATTGTACGGAATCTTTCCAAACAAAGTGGTGAATAACATACTACAAATTATTGCCTTGACAAATGAAACTTTTCAAAATTATATTGGTGGTCAGATTACGGATGCGGTTGTACTGGGAATTATCACTTTTATTTGTATGTTGATACTTCGGTTGCCTATGGCGTTTATGATTAGTTTTTTGGTGATGGTTTGTAATGTAATACCGATGATTGGATCTATTTTGAGTGGAATCATAGGTATTTTTCTGATTCTTGTCATCAGTCCGTCTCAAGCAATTGTTTTTGCAATTTTAATTCTTGTGTTGCAACAGGTTGATGGAAATATTCTTTTGCCGAGGATTGTCGGTGATTCGACGGGATTGTCGGGATTTTGGGTATTTCTTGCCATCTTTTTGGGCGGAGTCATCGGAGGTTTGCCGGCTATGGTTGTTTCGGTTCCTGTTATGGCAGTAGTGTATACTTTGGTAAAAGAACAAGTGGAACAACGATTGAGAAGTAAGCAAATGCCCATCGGAACGGAGGAATATTTTATTAAGGGAGAATAGCATCATGTTGCATATAGAGAAGATAAATGTAAAATCATAAAATGATAAGGAGTCAAGTATGAGTTTGTTGACAGTAAAAAATGTAAGTCATGGATTTGGTGGAAGATCTATTTTGGAGGATGTATCTTTTCGATTGTTGAAAGGTGAACATGTTGCCTTGATTGGAGCGAACGGAGAGGGCAAATCTACTTTTATGAACATTATTACAGGACATTTGATGCCGGATGAGGGCACGGTAGACTGGTCAAATCGTGTTGAGGTTGGTTATTTAGATCAACATAGCGTGTTGGAAGATGGAACAACCATTCGAGAAAATTTGAGATTGGCTTTTTCACATATGTATGAGTTGGAAGAAGAGTTGAATACAATTTATGATAAGATGGGTTCAGCTAATGAAGAAGAATTAAATCGATTGATGGATGAATCTGCGGAGATTCAGACCATTTTAGAAGATAGCGGATTCTATGTTTTGGATGCTAAAATCGAAGAGGTAGCAGGTGGATTGGGATTAAGAGATATCGGTTTGGATAAGATGGTTAACGATTTGAGCGGAGGTCAGCGTTCCAAGGTATTGTTGACTAAATTATTATTGCAAAATCCGACTATTTTGTTGTTGGATGAGCCGACCAACTATTTGGATTTTGAACATATCGAGTGGTTAAAGAGATTTTTGAGTGAATACGAAAATGCTTTTATTTTGATTTCTCACGACATCCCGTTTATCAATGCAGTAACAAATATTATTTATCATGTGGAAAATGGATATTTAAGTCGTTATGTAGGAAATTACGATGAGTTTCAAAGATTGTACGAGTTGAAGAAATTGCAACATGAAAAAGCCTACGAAAAGCAGCAGAAAGAGGTTGAGAGATTAGAGGACTTTATTGCCAGAAATAAAGCGAGGATTTCCACTACCGGTCGTGCCAAAAGTAGGATGAAACAATTAGATCGTATGGATATGATAGAAAAACCGAAAGAGAAGATAAAGCCTACTTTTTCGTTCAGAGAGTCAAGAACACCGTCAAAAGTGGTAATTGAAGCGAAAGGTTTGGTGCTTGGGTACGATGAACCCTTGACTAAGGCATTTGATCTTGAAATTGAACGTAATAAAAAAATTGCAATTAAGGGTGTTAATGGGATTGGAAAATCTACATTGTTACGCACTTTGCTTGGAAAACAAAAACCTCTGGCAGGCGAAATTCATTTAGGACAACATGTTGAAGTCGGATATTTTGAGCAAGAAGACAATAAGAAGAACACAAATACAGCAGTAGAAGAAGTGTGGAACGCGTTTCCATCTATGACAAATCATGAAATCAGATTGGAGTTGGCACGCTGTGGACTTACCAATGAGCATATAACCTCTCAGATGATGGTGTTGTCAGGTGGAGAGAATGCAAAAGTGCGATTGTGTAAGGTCATGTTGGAAGAAATTAATCTGTTGGTGTTGGACGAACCGACAAATCACTTGGATGTAGAAGCAAAGGATGAGCTTAAGAGGGCATTAAAAGAGTTTAGGGGAACAGTTCTTTTGGTTTCCCATGATCCTGAATTTTATGATGGAGTAGTGGATTCTATTTTGAATGCAGAAGAATGGTCAACAAAAATTCTTTAATCGCATTAAATGAAATTTTTCGTTAAAGAAATGGGTATTAACATAGAAGATAGAGTAAGTGTATATAAAAAATATGGTGGATATTTGATATGAAAATAGGAATCTTAGAAATTACATTATTGTTGTATGAAGTAAATTCTTTGAAAGAAAAGAGAATTATTTTGAAGAGTTTGATTCAAAAGTTAAAAAACAGATATAATATTTCTATTTCTGAGATATCTTACAATGATGTTTGGAAAAATGCAAAGATAGGGATAGCAGCTGTTTCAAACAGTAAATCTCATTTAGATTCCACATTAGACCATATTCTTGATTTTATTGATACAGATGGTAGAATGGAAATGATTGATGTAAAAAGAGAGGTTATATTGTGAACAAAGCAAGAAAAATAGTTTCTGTTCTTCAAGAGTTGTATCCGGAAGCAAAGTGTGAGTTGAATTATCGGACACCATATGAGTTGCTTATCGCAACGATGTTGAGTGCACAGTCAACAGACAAGCGTGTTAATATTATTACAAAAGATTTATTTGCGAGCTACAATACACCGGACAAGATGGTGTCTCTCTCAGAAGGAGAGTTGATTGAGCTTATTCGTACAATCGGCTTTTACAATAATAAAGCGAAAAATATCTTGATGACTTCTCATATTTTGTTAGAAAAATATGGTGGAGAGGTTCCGAAAACAAGAGAAGAATTGGTAAAATTACCGGGAGTCGGCAGAAAAACTGCAAATGTTGTTATCAGCAATGCTTTTGGAATTCCTGCTTTTGCTGTAGATACACATGTCGGAAGAGTTACAAATAGGTTAGGGTTGACAAAATCCAAAAATCCAAATCAGATTGAGATTGATGTAACATCACAGTTACCAAAAAAGCTATACACACAAGCACATCATTTATTTATTTTTCATGGAAGAAAGTGTTGTAAAGCGATTCGGCCACTTTGTGATAGCTGTCCGTTGACAGTAAACTGTACCTATTACAAACAAAATAAACAAGAAAGATGATAAGAAGGAAGTGTTGTTATGAAAAAAATGGTGGGTATAGCAGTAGGAGTCATTGTAATTGGAATTGCCGGAGTGGTTTACTTGAATCACTACATGCAAAAAGACATCATTTATTCAAATGTATTTATCAATGAAGTTCCTGTTGAAAATATGACAAAGCAGGAAGCGTTAAACACTGTATCTCAAAAGGAGAGATTTCAATCAGCTGTGTTTCAATTCCAAGATAGGGAATTTAGATATCCTGTAGAAGAGTTGGGATTTTCATTCAATTATGAAGATGCAGTAGAGCAAGCATATTCTATAGGAAAAGAAGGAACTTTTTTTGATCGCATAAAAAGTATTTTTTCATTGAAAGTATTACAACAGAAGCAAAATATTACATTACAATATAGGGAAGACAGTTCCAAATTAGAAGAAAAAGCATCAGAAATAAATGGGAAAATTTATCAACAAGCACAAGATGCGACGATTTCGGTGGAAACTAATTTTGAAATCACACCGGAAGTTGTTGGAAGAAAAGTGGAGTTGGATAAAATAGAAGGTCTTGTGAAACAAAATTTGAAATCGAATGAAGATATTGTGATTTCTTTACCGGTAAAAGAAGTAATCCCTAAAGTAAAAAAAGAGGATTTGGAGCATATCAATGGCAAATTAGGTCAATTCTCCACTCGATTTAATAGCTCTTTAACGGGAAGAACAGAAAATATTCGTATGGCTACAAGCACTATTAACTCAACTATTTTAATGCCCGGAGAAGAATTTTCTTTTAATAAAAAAACAGGAAACAGAGGACTTTCTGATGGATATAGGGAAGCGTCAATTATTTTGAACGGAAAATATGAAAAAGGTGTTGCGGGGGGAGTGTGTCAGGTATCCACTACTCTATACAATGCGGCACTATATTCCGGATTGGAGATTACACACCGTCAAAATCACTCTATACCGGCATCTTATGTTGATATCGGAAGAGACGCTGCCGTTGTTTCGGGAGATTTTGACTTGAAATTCAAAAATCCTTATGATTATCCGGTTCTTTTAAAAGGTTTTGTTTCCGGAAACTATGTAACTTTTCAAGTATACGGAGATGTTTCTCAGGCTCCGAAAGTCGTGTTGTCTTCTAAGGTGGTCAGCAGTATTCCGAAAAAAGTCATATACCGAAACGATCCTACTTTGCCAATGGGACAAGAGGTGGTAGAAGAGCCAGGAAGACCTGATATTCGCTCCGTCACATATATGAATGTGAATGGTGAAAGTAAAATTATTAACCGGGACCGATATCCGGGAAAAACGGAAGTAATAAGACGTGGAACGAAACCGGTGGATTCAACGGATAATCCGGATGCTACACCGGGCATGTTACCTTCACCTACAAATGAGGGAAATGGTCAGAGCAGTATTGTAGGATGAGAATAAAAAACGGGGGATGTTTTTGGAATCAGTTGAAATAAACAAATAATGCTGAACTTTGAAGAGTGTAGTTTTAGGAGTTGCTCATATTCATATAAAGGTGATTGGAATGAGGAGAAAAGTAGATGGCAATAAATATTGTGTTAATTGAACCTGAAATACCAAGCAATACAGGAAATATTATACGAACTTGTGCGTGTACGGGATCAAGATTACATTTGATACGACCGTTGGGATTTTCTATGGAAGAAAAGAAATTAAGAAGAGCGGGATTAGATTATTTGGATTTGGTTGAAATCTGTTATTATGATAGTTTTGAAGAATTGGAAGAAAAGTATCCGAATGCGGAGTTTTTTATGTATTCTACAAAATCAAATAGGAACCATACTGATGTAAGGTATGAGGATGAGTGTTTTCTCGTATTCGGAAAAGAAACAAAGGGTATTTCCGATTCGATTTTGGATAGATATGCAGACTGTATGGTTAGGATTCCGATGTTGAATGAAGAAAGAATGCGTTGCTTGAATTTATCAAATTCAGTTGCAATCGGCGTATATGAGGCAATTAGACAACTGGGTTATCACGATTTTAGATAATAATAGTTCTTGTGAGGAGGGTGTTTTGAATGCTTAAAAGATTGGAAAAAAACAAAGATATTATTTTTATTGCTACTGTTCTTTTAGTGATATATCAAATTATTCAAAACTATGAATGGTTTTTTTCATTTGCATATCGAGTTCTAGGCATTTTGGTTCCGTTTTTTTGGGCATTTGGCATCGCTTTTCTATTAAATCCGTTGATGGTATATATCGAAAAAAAGAGAAAATTTAATCGAATAGTGACCTTGCTTTTTATTTACACATTTTTGATAGGGGTACTTACTTTGTTGGTTGTGATTGTAACACCTCAGCTTGTGAAAAGTATTACAGATATTATCAAAAACATGCCTGACTATTATGATATTGTGGAAAATAAAATTTCTGTTTTGTTAGATTCCAAATTTTTTGAAAATCCGGAACTGAATACAATGGTAAAGGATTCTGTTGATACATTGGCTAAGAGTACATTTGATTATTTTAACGATTCATTGAGTGATATTTTTTCCAGACTTATTGGTTTGACATCCGGATTTTTACAATTTATTGTGGGGTTGATTGTATCAATCTATATGCTATACGATAAAGAATACTTTAAGCTTTCAAGTAAAAAAATAGTATATCGATTATTCGGAGTTCAAAAAGGAGATTTTATTATTCATTGGGGTGATATTACCAATACTGTATTTCAAGAATTTTTCATCGGGAAATCGTTGGATTCGTTTATTATAGGACTTTTGTGTTGGGCAGGTTTGTTAGTTTTGAATGCTCCTTATCCATTTTTGTTAGCGATTATTGTGGGGATTTTTAATATGATTCCTTATGTAGGACCGTTTATTGGCGCGATACCTGTTGTGTTTCTTTCATTTTTTGTGAAACCGATCACTGCTCTATGGGCTGCGATTTTTATATTGATTTTACAACAATTTGACGGAAATGTATTGGGGCCGAAAATATTGGGAAATCGAATGGGTATTAAACCGATATCGGTTATGTTAGCTATCTTTATCGGCGGCGGATTGTTTGGGATACTTGGAATGTTGGTAGGAGTTCCGATATTTAAATTGCTTAGTATCATAATAGATCAATTTGTAGGTAGTAAAGGTGATTTAGAAAATTGTGAATAGAAGAAAGATGTAAATTTATTAGTGCGACTCTATGATAAAAACATATAGTATGGTATACTTAGTAATTGATTAATGGGCTTTTTAGGTATAGAAAAAATTTTTTGATAGATTTTACTTTCAGAGATAAGGCAAAAAGTGATATAGAAAAGCAATTATAAATCATGAAGGGAATGGATTCGTTGGCATATATTACAGTAAAAGAAAGTCCTAGTTTAAGAGGGACTGTTCAAATAAGTGGTGCAAAAAATGCTGTATTGCCGATTATTGCGGCAACATTATTGGCAGAGGGCACTTCTGTTATTAAAGGAGTTCCTAATTTGAAGGATGTGCAAGTTATGGTGGAGTTATTGGCTTGCTTGGGAGCAAAAGCGGAATTAAAAGGTGACTCGCTTTTTGTAGATGCTTCTCATATTACTTCTGTGGAAGCTCCGCATGAACTTGTTAATAAGATGAGAGCTTCTTTTTTGGTGATGGGAGCACTGTTATCCAGATTTCAAAGAGCAAAAATTTCTTTGCCCGGTGGATGTGCGATTGGAAGCAGACCGATAGATTTGCACTTAAAAGGATTTGAGGCGCTGGGAGCAACGGTTAATATTATAGACGAAGGACTTCAGTCAGGATATATCGAAGCGCATGCTGAGGAATATTTACAGGGTGGAAAGGTGTATTTGGATTTTCCTTCTGTAGGAGCAACTGAAAATATTTTGATGGCGGCTTCTTTGACTCCAGGAGTAACAGTCATTGAAAATGCTGCTGAAGAACCTGAAATTGTTGATTTGGCAAATTATTTAAATAATATGGGAGCAAGGGTCAGAGGTGCAGGAACAAATACCATTCGTATCATAGGTGTAGAAAAACTTCATCCGATTGAGTATACAGTAATTCCGGACAGAATTGAAGCGGGTACATTCATGGTTGCGGCAGCGATGACAAACGGAGATGTGTTGGTTGAAAATGTTATCACTGACCATATTAAGCCTGTTATTGCAAAATTGACTGAGATTGGATGTACAATAGAGGAGTATGATAATGCGGTTCGGGTGATTGGACCCGAGGTTATAAAAAGTGCAACGATTAAAACGATGCCTCATCCCGGATTTCCGACAGATTTACAGTCTTTATTTATGGCTTTGCTCTGCATAGCAGAAGGAGAATCTACTGTGACAGAGACAGTGTTCGAAAACCGTTTTATGAATGTTCCCGAATTGATTCGAATGGGAGCGGATATTGAGATCAACGGAGAAACAGCGATTGTAAACGGTGTTTCCAAGTTGTATGGTAGTGAAGTTGTTGCGACAGACTTAAGAGCGGGAGCTGCTTTGATTATCAGTGGTCTGGTAGCAGAAGGAGCTACAAAAATCAGAAATATTTATCATATTGACAGAGGGTATGTAGATATCGTTGGGAAATTGTCAAAATTGGGAGCGAATATCAGTCGAGTAGAGGATTAAGTAAGAGAAGAGGGGAATATTATGAAATTTACACCGGATATCGGAATTGATTTGGGAACAGCATCTGTGTTGATTTATGTAAAAGGAAAAGGAATTGTTTTGAATGAACCTTCTGTTGTTGCAATTGATACTTCAACAGACACAATTTTGGCTGTCGGAGAAGAGGCAAGATTGATGCTTGGAAGAACTCCTGGAAGTATTGTAGCAACAAGACCTTTAAAAGAAGGAGTTATTTCCGATTATGAAGTGACAGAAAAAATGTTGAAATACTTTATTGAAAAAGTGACAGGAGGCGTCAGTGTATTTAAGATTTTCAAACCGAAAATTATGGTATGTGTGCCTTCAGGAGTAACGGAAGTGGAGAAAAAGGCGGTTATTGATGCAACAATGGACGCAGGGGCAAGAGAGGTATTTTTGATTGAAGAGCCGATTGCGGCTGCAATTGGTTCAGGGATTGACATTTCCAAACCAAATGGCTGTATGGTGGTGGATATCGGTGGAGGAACCACAGATATTGCTGTTATTTCGCTAGGAGGTATTGTTGTAAGCTCTTCCATTAAGGTTGCGGGTGATCAATTTGATGATGCATTGATTAAATATATGAGAAAACAACACTCTATGTTAATCGGAGAGAGGACAGCAGAAGCAATGAAAATGGCAATCGGTACTGCATTCCCGAGACAAGAAGAAATTACACTGGATGTCAGAGGAAGAAATTTGGTATCCGGATTACCGGAAGTTAGAACAATTTCATCTTCAGAAGCATTGGAAGCATTGAAAGAAAGTGTTACACAAATTGCAGATGCAGTTCATGTTGTGTTAGAAAAAACACCACCGGAGTTATCTTCTGATATCAGTGATAAGGGAATTCTTATGACAGGCGGAGGCTCTTTGCTATGGGGATTGGATAAATTGATTTCAAAGAGAACAGGAATTGATGTATATGTTTCGGAAGATGCGGTTTCGTGTGTCGCAAGAGGAACAGGAGATGCGTTAAATTCTCTTAAAGTATTGTCGAAGAACTCATATAAAAAAAGATAGTTGTCAGTTTGTAGTGCATATCCTTTTTGAATATGCACTATGTTTTTGTACATAGATAGGAGGAAGGTATGGAGAGTTTTTGGGTATCATTTAATGCAGTTGCACCATTATTGCTTTTGGTGGCACTAGGTTTTTATTTGAATCAAAAAGGATTGTTGGCAGGAGAAGTTCTTGCAACAATCAATTATTTATGTTTCCATTTATTCCTGCCTTTTTTACTCTATACAAACATTATTCACAATGATGTAAAAAAATTATTGAATCCCAGGTTGTTCTTTTTTGTAGGAGGAATGGTACTGTTTATCTTTATTATTACAAGTTTATTCATTCCGTTGGTTGAAAAGGATTCAGGTTCAAGAGGTGCGTTGATACAATCTCTTTTCAGAAGTAACTATGTTATTTTAGGTGTTCCGCTTAGCTACGCTATTTATGGTGAACAAGGAAGTGCCATTGCATCTATGTTGATTGCATTGGTGATTCCTATGTATAATGTGTTGGCGGTAATTATTTTAGCAATTCACGGCACACAAAGTGACGGTGAAAAAAAGGAAAATATATTGATAAAGATTGTCAAAAATCCTTTGATTAAAGGTTGTTTTTTTGGAATTCTAACCTTATTTTTGCCATTTGAAATTCCAAAATTCTTGGATACTACAGTATCAAATATCGCAAAGATAGGGTCTGCATTTCCGATTATTCTTTTAGGTTCCGCGTTGAATTTGAAAGGTATGAAAAAGAATGTGCTGAAATTAAGTTTGGCTGTATTTGGAAAATTAATTGTAATTCCCGCAATTGCAATTCCAATCAGTGTGTTTTTTGGATTTCGTGGAGCAGAACTTACAGTTATTTTGACCGTATTTGCTACACCGCCATCGGTATCTTCCGGAATTATGGCAGAGCAGATGAACTGTAATGGGGAATTGGCATCAGAGATTATTGTTTTGGCATCCATTTTTTCTTTCTTATCTATTTTCTTATGGGTATTCTTTTTAAGTTATTATCACTTGTTATAGTAAGAACTGACTGTTTTGCATGATTGCTCTTTATCAATAAAATTATTGTGGGTAGAAAAATGAATAGAGTTTTGTTACTTAACGTATTGAAAAGAAAGTTAATTTTAGAAAATTTAGAAAAATTATAAATAGAATAGTTGACAGATGGATAAAAGCCTGGTAGAATGATGGAAATTAAATAATTCTCGATGAATGGGAGTAGTATTTTTGGAAGAAAATGTAGAGAGTCAGTGTATGGTGAAAACTGGTTTTTCAGAAGAAAAGAATGGACCTATGAGAGTAAAGATGAAAGGCTTGGCTGAGTAGTTGGAGCGTGTTCCTCACGTTATAGGGGTAGAGTATTGTTGTACTTGAAATGAGATGAATAACTTATATTTTGATTCAAGATTAAGTTATTTAAGTTATTCAAGAAGGATGGCACCGCGAATTTTAAACCATTTGTTCCTTTATAGATAAGGGAACAGATGGTTTTTTTATTGATAAGATGAAGGAAGTGATTTGTATGTTATGAACAGTGAAAAAGGGTAGAGATGATTCCTGTTAGAAAATATTTTAAAAGGAATTCTTTCTATATGAAGATATTGTTAGATGTGATAAAAAATATTTAAGAATGAAGAAAGGATTTTTGAGATGAAAACGAAGAATATAATTACAACGGCATTATTATTGGCAATTGGAATAGTATTACATTTTATTACGCCACCTGTGTACGGTGGAATTAAACCGGACTTTTTACTGAGTTGTATGTTTATTGCCATTTTGATTCAGGATGATTTTTCAAATGCACTTGCAGCAGGTTTAACTGCGGGAATTATGAGTGCAATGACAACTTCCTTTCCCGGAGGACAGCTTCCTAATCTGATAGAGAAATTGATTACAGCAGTTTTTGTGTATATAGTTGTAAAAAAGATATATGCGAATCATATCACTACATTGAGATTGATTATATTGGCAGCAGTTGGGACTTTTGTTTCAGGAGTATTATTTTTATCTTTTGCTTATATCTTGGTAGGTTTACCGGCGCCGTTTTATAGTTTGTTGATAGTAGGCGTTTTGCCGGCAGTTGTCTCTAATATCATCGCTTGTTTGGCAATTTATAGAGCTTTTATTTCTATCAAAAAGAATAGAACAATATAGAGGAATTATGTTGGTGACGATATTTTAAGAAAGAAGTGATTGTTATCATTTAATCCATATCATCTAACTTTGATGAAACTTATTAGATTGAATAATAACAATAGAGTTTGTTTTTCGAAATTAAGTAATAGATGCATAATTTCTAATAAAATCAATCATTTTTGTAAGAATATTTTTGAGAAAAGATTTTTTGTAATGAAATATAAGTTCTAAAATGAAATTTATATTGGTTAATTGTAAAAAAATATTTTGTTAAAATTGACGAAAAGAGAGAAGAATGTTATACTCAGTAACTGGAATTACTATGAAATGATAAGATGGGAGATATGAAAGTGGAAATTACAAAAAAACATTTAAATACCAGAAATTTAATTTTGGTGGCATTATTTACCGCATTAACAGCAATTGGAGCTTTTTTAAGAATACCGATGCCGATGGTACCGTTTACTCTTCAGAATTTATTTTCTACTTTGGCAGGGTTGCTCTTAGGCAGTTATTTGGGAGCGGTGTCAGTAGGAATTTATGTTTTGTTGGGATTAGCAGGAGTTCCGGTTTTTACCTCCGGTGGTGGAATCGGTTATGTCTTGCAACCGACTTTTGGTTATTTGCTCGGATTTATTGTAGGAGCCTGGGTAACAGGAAGATTAAGAGAGTGTATGGGCAAAATTACATTTAAGAATATGCTAATTGCGAACGCGTCAGGAATGGCTTTGATTTATGTATTAGGAATAGGATACTATTATATGATGGCAACATTTTTGCTTGGTCAAGAAATAGGAGCAAAAGTTTTGTTGGTTAAATTTTTCTTGATGACATTGCCTGGAGATATTGTAAAATGTTTTCTTGCTTCTGTGATTGGTGTAAAGTTGCTTAAGGTATTTCGTGTATGATTTGTGTCAGGATGAAATAGTTAGAAGTGATATTTTTGATTGCTTCTAACTATTTTTATGTGAAAGATAATTCTTTAATATAAGTTTTATGATGAGATAGAGTATAACGATAAAGAGAACAAAAAAATAATTATGACATACTAATTATAAAAAAAAACTATATTTATTCAAAAAAAAGATTGATTTATATGCAATTTAAATGTATAATGTGTCTTATAAAACAAATAAGATGATTATTAGAACACTTTTTAGAGATTAAGACATTTATTCAAATGCGGAAACAAAGGAGGATACTATGGGTACTATTTTGGAAATTAACTCGAGGATTGGAGATATCGTTTGGGGATGGCCAATGTTGATTTTGTTGGTTGGAACCGGTATTGTATTAACTTTTAGATTGAAGTTTATTCAAATCAGAGAGTTTGTCTATATTATTAAAAGCACATTATTTAAAATGTTTTCCAAGTCCAGTGACGGCCATGGAGAAGTAACGGCGTTTCAAGCTGTAGCAACTGCATTAGCTGCAACAGTTGGAACCGGTAATATTGCCGGTGTTGCTTTGGCAATCGCTATCGGAGGCCCCGGAGCTATCTTTTGGATGTGGCTATCCGCTTTTTTTGGAATGGCAACAAAGTTTTCAGAAGTAGTATTGGCTATTGTATATAGAGAAAAGAACAAAGACGGCAGTATTTCCGGTGGACCGATGTATTATATCAAAAATGGAATTAAGATGCCTTGGTTGGCAAAATTCTTTGCTATGTTTGGAATGCTTGCTACATTGGGAACAGGAAATATGACTCAATCTAATGCGGTAGCGTCTGTACTGGATCAAACTTTTGGAATTAATAAATTGTTTGTAGGTTGCGTATTGGCTATTTTAGCAGGAATTGTTATTATTGGCGGAATCAAAAGAATTGGAGTTGTAACAGAAAAATTAGTGCCATTTATGGCAGCGTTCTATATCATTGGTGCCATTGTAATTATTGCGAAAAATATTGGAGCGGTTCCGGGAGCTTTTGCATTAATATTCGGAAGTGCATTTAGTACACAAGCAATGACGGGAGGATTTGCCGGTGCTTCTGTAAAACTGATGATGAAAATGGGAATTTCTCGCGGAGTATTTACAAATGAGGCAGGACTTGGAACGGCACCTATCGCACATGCCGCAGCTACGACAGATCACCCTGTTCGTCAAGGAATGTGGGGAATTTTTGAAGTGTTGATGGATACACTGGTTATTTGTACCATGACAGCATTGGTTATTATCGTGACAGGTCAATGGAACAGCGGATTACAAGGAGCAGTGCTTACGACAACTGCATTTGAGACCGGATTCAAAGGTGGAAGCTTTGTTGTAGCTTTCGGGTTAACGTTCTTTGCTTTTTCAACAATTTTGGGATGGGCATACTATGGTGAACGTTGTATGGAGTTTTTGTTTGGAAAAAAATCCGTTATTTTCTATAGAATTGTGTTCATTCCGGCTATTGTGGTAGGAAGTATCGGAGGTTTGCAAGCAGTTTGGGCAATTTCTGACACTTTAAACGGTTTGATGGCGATTCCAAACTTAATTGCAATCTTTATGTTGCAAGGTGTAGTAGTATCTATGGTAAAAGATTTCTTTGCTGATCCCGACTATGTGAGAGAATCTCACCACGAGTATATTAGTGCATTGCCAATTACGGAAGAAGACAAAAAAGCAGTTGGAAATTTAATTATGAAATAGAAGATAAAGTGTTTTGACTTATGTAATAGGGATAGAATATCCACATAGGCAAAACACTTTTTATGTTGAAAGATATCTTAAATTAAATACCTATTACACTTTATCATTTGTTAAAATAGTGTTATAATGTAGAAAACAAGCAATCTGGGATGTGCGTTTGTGCCTATAAATTCAACCGACATTATTATTTAGGGAGCTCGATTGTAGTTTTATCAAATGACCTGCCTTCTTGAAAGGACTTCAGCGATAATGTGCAGGGCACCCACCTGAGTTGAACTCGGGCGTGAATTTGCAGGTATGTGACGGCATTCCGGATTTTTGTTTTTTACGGAAGAATAATGAGATGGATAATTCTATGAAGGAAGATTCTTTTATAGAAATTATTTTTTAGAAGGGAAAGTTTGTTACATTGAATTTGATTACAACAATAAATGACTATACAAAGAGTCATATAAAAGATCAAACAGAAGGGACAATATATCCTAAAGTTGCATTTATGACATTGGGCTGCAAGGTCAATCAATATGAGACTGAAGCGATGGAAGAGTTGTTTCTGCAAAATCAATATGATTTGGTCAATTTTGATGAGATTGCGGATGTAAGGGATGAATCTTCATCAGATGTCCGCATAGTGGTAGAGGTTAAGAAGGGAAGAAATGTAGAAAACCTCCTTAACGGAATATTTAAGAAAACTCCTTTGGAAGATACCTATTCGGTAAATATGCTTGCAGTAAGAGACAAGCAGCCAAAGGTATTTTCGCTTAAAGGTATCTTAGAAGAATTTTTAGCCTTCGAAGAAGAACTTTATACCAAGGAATATACACATTTACTGGAAAAAGCAAAATCCAGAGCAGAAGTTGTGGAAGGTCTTATTAAGGCTGTAGATGTAATTGACCTTATTATAGAGGTGCTTAGAGGTTCAGAGTCTATAAAGCAGGCAAAGGACTGTCTTGTAAACGGTAATATAACAGAAATAAAGTTTAAGAGCGAGGCATCAAAAAAGGCGGCGAAGGAGTTTGACTTTACCGAGCCACAGGCTGATGCAATACTTGCTATGCCGCTTAGCAGGCTTATAGGGCTTGAAGTCTTAAAGCTTTCTACAGAAGCAGAAAACCTTAAAAATAATATTGAAGAATATAATAATGTTACAGTATTGAAAGATGACTTATTTGATGAGATTTCCAATCAGGAAAACAGTCAGGGGATAATATTCCTGTATTCTAAAAATCTGAATTCTATTAATGATATTTGTGGAGATGTAGTAATACTTGATGACATTCAGGACCCGGGAAATGTCGGTACAATAATGAGAACAATGGAAGCAGCTAATTTTAAAAATCTCATATTGACAAAAGGGTCTGTAGATGTTTATAATCCTAAGACAGTCAGGGCAACAATGGGAGGAATATTTAACTTAAATATAATTTATGAAACTCCCGAAAATATAGTGGAATTTTTAAAAGAAAAAAAATATTTGACTATTTCTACAGCATTACATGAAAATTCTGTTTCTTATAATGAAATAGATCAGAAAGAAAGAAATGCTTTTATATTTGGGAATGAGGGCGGAGGAGTATCCGATTATTTTATAGAAAATTCGGATATAAAAGCGATTATTCCCATTTATGGAAATATTGAGTCTTTGAATGTGAGTATCGCTGTAGGAATATTTTTGTATAAAATGAGAGAAAAACAGGAGGAAAAATGTTTAAAATAGGTTCACACGTAGGAATGAGCGGGAAAAAGATGTTTTTAGGTTCAGTGGAAGAAGCACTTTCATACGGAGCAAACACTTTTATGATATATACCGGGGCACCACAAAATACAAAAAGAAAGCCTATAGAAGAACTGAATATTGAAGCAGGATTGAAATTAATGGAGGAAAATAATATTTCTGTTGAGGATATTGTCGTTCACGCTCCTTATATAATAAATCTTGGAAATGCCGTAAGACCTGAAACTTTTGAAATCGCAGTACAGTTTTTGAGAATGGAAATAGAAAGAACCGATGCAATAGGTGCGCCGAGAATAGTTTTACATCCCGGAGCTCATGTAGGAGAAGGAGCAGAAGTTGGAATTGCCAAAATAATTGAAGGATTAAATGAAGTTTTGACAAAAGAACAGAAAACTACTGTAGCTCTTGAAACAATGGCCGGAAAAGGAAGTGAATGCGGCAGAAATTTTGAAGAAATCGCAAAAATAATAGACGGAGTAAAATTAAAAGATAAACTTTCCGTATGTTTTGATACATGTCATGTAAATGATGCAGGATATGACATTGTAAATGATTTTGAAGGAGTAATGGAAAAATTTGATAAAATTGTGGGAATAGACAGAATATCGGTTATTCATCTGAATGACAGTAAAAATCCGAGAGGTGCTATGAAAGACAGACATGAAAATTTAGGATTTGGAACGATAGGATTTGAAACTTTGAATAAAATAGCTCATTATGAAAAATTTTCTCATTTGCCGAAAATACTTGAAACTCCATATGTAGCATTAACACCTGAAAAAGGAGCAAAGACAGTACCGCCATATAAATTTGAAATAGAAATGCTTAAAAATGAGAAATTCGATAAAAATATACTTGAAAAAATAAGAGAACAGTAAAAATTTAGGAAGTTAAAATAATAGATTTCAAAAATATGATTTGAAAAATAGAAGGATAAAACAATTTAAAAATAAGATAGTAGAGTTAAAAATATATCAGAAAAATAAATAAAAAATCATGTAAAGAAGTTTTTATATTGGAATTAATATTAAGAACAGGAGATGTTATAAATGTCAGGTTATTTAGTAATAGGATTAGGAAGATTTGGAAAAAGTGTTGCCAGAACTTTGTATAATCATAATAAAACAGTTTTGGCTATTGATATAAATGAAGATATTGTTCAGCAGATAATAGATGATGAAATTGTAAATGAAGCTATTGTACTTGATGCAACTATTGAAAATGATTTGAAAGCTGTTATAAATGATGATTTTGATACAGCATTTGTATGTATTGGTGAAAACATTCAGGCAAGTATACTTATAACTCTTATATTAAAAGAACTTGGAATTAAAACGGTCGTATCTAAAGCAAAAACCAAAATTCAGGGAAAAGTTTTAAAAAAAGTGGGTGCTACGTCAGTAGTCTATCCTGAAGAAGCTATGGGAGAAAAAATTGCAATTAAAATTATACAGCCTAATATGACTGAACATTTTAAATTTTCTGATAAATATGGGATATTTGAATTTAAAACACCTGAAAGTTTTGAAGGAAAAAGTCTGGGAGAACTTGATTTAAGGAATAAATATGAGATGAATATTATCGGAATAAAAGTAGGGAAAGAAGAAACAAATTTTACTCCAAAACCCTCAACAATAATAGAAAAAGATAATATGTTATTGGTAATAGCAAATTATGATAAAATTTCCTTATTAAGTAAATTGATTGAGAAAGTTTAGCGAGGAGAAATTAAAATGAAAAGAAAGAAGAAATTTTCGCCTTATACAATAATTTTGATATCATTTCTTGTAATGATATTTTTTGGAGGAACTATTCTGTCACTACCTGTTGCTACAGTTGACGGGAAAGGAATTAAATGGATTAACGGACTTTTTACTGCGACTTCCGCTGTATGTGTAACAGGACTTACAGTTAACGATATAAGTACTACTTATAATTTGTTCGGTAAAATTATAATAATTATTCTTATACAGTTGGGAGCATTGGGATTTATTACATTTTCTTCATTATTCGTACTGCTTATCTCAAAAAAAATAAGTTATTATACAAAAAAAGTCGTTCAGGAAGATTTGAATGTAGAAACTGTATTTGATATACAGGGCTATATAAAAAAAGTAATGATAACAGTTTTTGGAATAGAATTTACAGGAGCATTTTTTTTATTTTTTGAATTTATAAAAATATTTGAATTTAAAAAAGCTGTTTTCTATTCGGTTTTTCATTCGATTTCCGCATTTTGTAATGCAGGATTTTCCTTGTTTTCAGATAATCTTATGTTATTTAGAGGTAGTATCATAATAAATTCAGTTATTTCATTTTTAATAATTACGGGAGGGATAGGGTTTGCGACATTATTAAATATTTATAGATATTTTAAAGGAAAAGATAGAAGGCTCACAACGACTTCAAAGATGACTTTAAATATATCTTTGATACTTATAATTACAGGTACAATATTAATATTCTTTATTGAGTATTTCAACACTTTAACGATAGGAAATTATACTTTTTTTGAAAAAATAGGAGCTGCATTTTTTCAAAGTGTTTCTACAAGGACAGCAGGATTTAATACAATATCATTACCAGGACTAAAAGAACCTACAGTATTTATATTTATAATATTGATGTTCATAGGAGCTTCTCCGGGATCAACCGGAGGAGGAGTAAAAACTACTACATTGGGTCTTATTATTTTAGGAATAAAAAGCACAATAGAAAATAAAGAAAATTTAGAAATTTATAAAAGAAGGATAAGTTGGAATAATTTTAATAGAGCAATGGCTATTGTGTGTATATCTGCCGCTTATATTGGAACAATGCTGTTATTGCTAACACTAGTAGAAAAAAATATTAATTTTATTGATCTTCTTTTTGAAATCGTATCTGCATTCGGAACTGTAGGTCTTTCAAGAGATTTAACTCCGCTGTTAAGCAATATCTCCAAAGTATTAATAATGCTGACAATGCTTGTAGGCAGAATAGGACCTTTGACAGTTACTTTGCTTTTATTGAAGAAAAAATTAAAAAAAGGAAAATATAAATATCCAATGGAAAATATCTTAGTGGGATAAAGTTATCGTAGCTTAAAATATGATATGTAACTTTATACATTTCATTTAAAGAAAAATACTTAAGCTAATGACATAGTTACTCACAATAAAAAAATATAAAACTATCAAAAGATCAGTAAGAATTTAAATAAATTTTATTAAGAATTACAATGTAATGAAAAAGAAAAAATATAAAATATATAGAAGGTAAAATGAAAAAAATATTGTCATTAGCAGCATTAATGTTAGGTATAAATACTTTTTCAGTGTACCTGAACACAAAAACAGTTTTCGAAAATGTGGTGAATAAACAGTCAGTAATACTCCCTGCTTACAATTACCCTGACGGAAAAAATGATGCATACTGGAAAGCTGTAACAGCTCTCGGAGGTTCTAAAATACCTTATGTAATCATAAATCCCGATAACGGTTCGGGAAAACAGGCTGAACCTAATTATATTAATCAAATTGCAGCGAATAAAGCAGCAGGTATTAAAAATATAGGCTATATCCGTACCAATTATCAAAAGAGATCTCTCGCAAAAGTTCTTGCAGAAGTCGATAATTATTATAGAATTTATGGTGAAGATAATATTAGTGGCTTCTTCTTTGATGAATTAGCTGTGGAAAACAGAAGTAATACGGAATATACGTCGAAAATTTATAATTATGTTAAAAGTAAATTGCCAAATAAAATTGTTATGGGAAATCCTGGAAAACAAATTAACGACGGAATAGCTCCCTACGCAGATATTTTTGTTACAAGTGAAATAAGTGCTGATGAGTATATAAATCGATATACTAAACCTGAATCAGAATTTGAAAATAATCCTAAAAATGCAAAACATATTATGCATATTGTTTATGGAGCCAAACCAAATCAATACGAAACTATTATAAGACTGTCAAGAGAACGTAATGCAGGATGGTTAATGGTGACTGATGATAAACAGCCTAATCCATATGATGGATTATCTACAAATTTTGGAAAACTTGTAAATCTAATTAATAATTTGAGTGGTGTACCTAATCCCAATACAAAGAGAAATACAGGAAATTCCAGAAAAAATGTACCAAAAAGTTCTAATGAAAAAAAAGTTTATATAAATCAAGATCAAAAGTAGATCTTGATTTAGTAAAAGTTCAAGATCAATAATTTACAGAAGTATAGAAAATATAAAAGAAGATGTACTAATGTAAGAGAAGGAGCTATCAGTAAGAGGGTTTCATGAACTGGTTTAAACAGTATTTTAGGTTTCCATGTTCAAATGAATTTTGAACAGTTGAATTTATTCGGTAATCTGAAATATGAGCAGAGATTAGAAAAGAAATCCTATCACAGAAAAAAGATAAGCTATAATATGAAGGACTTAATTATAAAGGTGTTGCTTTAATATAATATTAGAATACGAGTTTATTGAAATAAGAAACAGCATATTTAAGTTAGGAATAAAAACAGATTTTTAATATTAGTAAATAAAAACTATATAATAACTTTTTGTAGTTCATTAAAAAAATAAATAATTT